>ERZ781272.79-NODE-79-length-141076-cov-19.831337_pt1 | contig 141076 bp, 122 predicted proteins | sample MGYA00375850_ERZ781272 | MGnify/ENA primary metagenome ERZ781272 (study PRJEB29790, sample SAMN06051246) | human gut metagenome | host: Homo sapiens | place: USA: Cincinnati, Ohio | collected 2013-06-21 | study: EMG produced TPA metagenomics assembly of the Gut...
GGGCTCGAACCTATGACCCTCTGCTTGTAAGGCAGATGCTCTCCCAGCTGAGCTATGATCCCATTCAAAGCACTCAAGAACATTGCTACGTCTTAAGTACTTTGATATTATATTTGTTTTCGACAAGATTGTCAAGCAGTAAAATATATTTTTTTAAAATTTTTTAACTAATATACTCCGAAGTATTCATCCTACTCTTACATTTAGATAATAACAATAATATTATCGCCAATATCCCCGTCAATAACGAAGTTATTGGCATATTAAGCCATACAGACGTTAATCCCAAACTACTATCTAACATAAAGATCAATATTACTGGGAATATAAATGCCATGCAAAAAGAAATAATAGATGCATAGGCTGCCTTATTAACTGCCGACATATAACTTTGTACAGAATGGGAAATCCATCTTGTTACATATGTTAATGAAAAGAACTTCAGGGCTTGGCTGGCCATCTCTATTACTGCCACTTCGTCACTACTTGCGAACAGACGGACAATGAAATCCCCTGCAAAGAAAGTAACAATTGCAGATACGATTGATATGATTGCACAGGCTCCAATTGCAATTCGCTCAATAGCTTTGACCCTCTTATTATTTCCTGCGCCAAAATTATATCCTATGGAAGGTTGTAATGAATCAGTCAATCCGTATAGGATTTGAATTATGATACCATCTATTAACATTAGCATTCCATAAGCAGAGACTGCTGTTCCCCCACCAAGTCTCAGTAAAATAACATTCATCAAAATTGATGTCATTCTTCCTGCAACATTATTTAAGAAGGCTGGAGTACCATTTGCTATTATCAAACCAATCATTTTCAACGTAAAATTAGGCTTTACAAATCGTAATACCAATTTTCCTCGAAAAAACGGAATAAAGCCAACAATAACACCAATGAACATTCCAAGGCTCACAGCCAATGCTGCTGCCCAAATTCCTAGGCGAAGTACATATAGAAATATAAACTCTATTACAATAATACTTAATGCCATTATGATATTCATCATCATACTATATTTAACTTTACCACAAATCCGTAAGTAATTATCTACTGCAAATAAAATTGTTATAAATGGCGAAGCAAGAGCACATACTCGAAGATAATCCCCTGCAAGTTTTGCAAGATTCCCCTCTGCTCCCATCCAGCTAAGTAAGGTGTCTGCTCCAAAAAAGAAAACTGCGCCAAGTAATGTCCCCGTAAATATAATCATAATACAAGCGCTTGTAAATATATTGCAGGCAGACTCCTTGTTTTTTTCTCCTAATTTAATTGCTATAGGCACAGCTGAACCTACACCTATTAAATCAGCAAATGCGAAATTGATAATTACCAGAGGCATAGCTAGGTTAAGTGCTGCAAAACCCTGCGATCCCAAAAACTGACCAACAAAAACACCGTCAATTACCTGATAAATTGAGGACATAAGCATACTAATCATTCCTGGAATTGCTACGATGAAAAAAAGCCTAATTGGTGATGTTTTTTCATATAAAACTCTCTCTTCCATAATCTAACCTTTCTAGAGCCCGAACTCGAAATGTATTTGTATGATTTTTGGCTCCAGTGTGATACTATAAACTATACAGTAACTGTAAGGTCAATAGGAGTGAATAAAATGTTAAACCAATCAGAGAAATTATTTACAGCGGGCCAATTTGCCAAAATGCATGGAATTAATAAAAGAACACTTATGTACTACGATGATATTGGATTACTATCCCCAATTAAGAGAGGTAATAACAGCTATCGCTATTATTCTTATATACAAAGTCAGACACTTGAAATCTTACTATCCTTAAGAGAAATCGACGTATCCATTGAAGAGATTAAGCAGTATATGAATAATCGTTCACCAGAGGCATTGGTAAATTTACTCACTGAAAAAGCAAACCAAATAGATGAGAAAATCAAAAAACTTGCTGATTTGCAAACTATGCTTTTAAACAAAAAGGAAACTGTACAAAGACATTCACAGTTCGCATATGAAACAATCGAAATTATCGAATGTCCAGAAGCATATTTTTATCTCAGTCGATTTATAAGAGACGTTTCTGCCAATGAAGAATTAGAAATTATCATGGAACACTCTGCCGAATGTCAGACACACCGTTTTTATAATCATACTTTTGGGACCATGCTACCTTCCAGTGCAATTTTAAATAACGACTTTAATGGATATGAATACTATTTCACAAAAGTAAATGCAATTAATAGGGATCTTAAAAATATTCACATTCGTCCGGCAGGAAGTTATATAAGGATGTTTCATAAAGGAAATTGGAATACCTACCCCCGTGCCTACAAAAATATAATCACTTTTTTAGAAGAAAATCAACTTTCAATCACAGGGTACGCCTATGAGGAAGGTGTAATTGATGAAATGTCCATAAGTAGTATGGATGACTTCGTTGCAGAAATTCTAATTAGAGTAAAGTAAAAAATAACGAGCTATAAGCTCGTTATTTTTAAAGATTACTAGAGGACTTTCATCTCAAGCGTACTTCCCTGCTTACCTCGTTCCACTACAATCTGATTATTAATTCGTTCTTTCAACTCGTTCACATGAGAAATAATTCCGATTAAACGATTCTTCTCTGTTAATTTAGATAAAGTCTCTAAGGCTTGCTCTAACGACTCAACATCCAATGTTCCAAAACCTTCATCAATGAATAACGTATCGATCTCTATTCCTCCTGCATAGCTTTGAATAATGTCTGACATTCCTAGTGCAAGAGACAATGCTGCTTTGAAAGATTCCCCGCCAGAAAGGGATTTTACAGAACGTTTCTTGCCTGTATAATGATCCAAAACTTCTATGTCCAAACTATCTTTCTTACGTGCATCGCTAACTCCTGTAGAACGAAGCAATTCATAACGACTATTGCTCATTATTAATAACCGTAAATTAGCAGCCTTTAATATATCTTCAAAATACGAAGCCAATACATATTGTTCGAACACAAGGCGATCTGGATTATTTCCTTTTGTCATATTATCAAGTTGTTTTACTATTCCATACTCTTCTTCCAATGTAGAACGTTTAGCTAATTTTTCTTTCATAGACTTATACGCCTTTTCATTCACTGTTTGCTTCGTATGGAATGCTTGCTTCTCCTCAATGACCTTCTCTTTTTGCAGGGTTAATGTTTTGCATTCTTCCTTCAACTTATCAACATCAATCACTGGTTCTTGTCCTAATGTCTCTTGTAGTGTCTTCTTTTTAGCATCTTTTTCATTACATGTTTCTATATATGTTCTGATCTCATCATCTAACGCAGTTCTTTCTGCTTCCAACATAGAAGCTTCCTTGTATGCCTCTATTGACGTAAAACCAAACTTTTGTATAGCAGCTTCTAATTCTTCCTTCTCTACCTTCCCCTGTGCATGAACCATGCGCATCTCTTCTTCTCGTTCGCATCGAAGAGCAAGTAATCGTTCATACGTAGTCTTAGCAGTGTCATAGGCTTCTCTGACCTTTTGTATCTGAAGCTTCTTATGATCAACTTCTGATGCAATCTGTTCAAGTGCCTCTGAGATTTGGTGACTGCTTTCATAACCTGTAGGTAACAGAGCTTTTTTCTGCTCCACTTGTTCTTTATATTGTTTGTTTTCTTGTACAACTAGACTATATTGATTTATTAACCTAACTGAAATGTCTTCCTGTTCTTTCATTAACTTCTCTAGACTTGAAATACTTTCTGCTAGTTCTATTTTTCGTTTTTGATTCTTATTATATGTTTTTGCTTGTTCTTCTAATGTAACTTGTTTTTCCTGTAACTTCTTGGTCATCTCAAGAATCTGTTCCGATTCGATTCCATTGTCTTGACAAATTCTATCAAAGTCAATCTGTAGTGTACTTACTTTCTCTGATAAAGCAGCTAACGAAGAATACCACTCTTGATAAGTTAAAGCTTTTTGTTCTGCTATCTTCTTATACTCTTCTAATTCTTTCTCATTTGGTGCATTTGCAGCAACTATAGCTTTCATCGGATGCGTAGTAGAACCACATACAGGACAAGGCTTACCTTCCTCAAGTTCTCTTGCAACAATACCAATCAAAGCACTTCGATACTGTGCTTCCTTCTCGTCATATATTCTTTTTGCCTCTAAGGATTCTTGTTCTGCCTTTTTAAATTCTGGTATTTTCATTTCTTTATTAAGAATTGCCGCATCAAGTGCATCTTTCTTTGCTTGCAATTCCTTAACCTTTGCGAATTGGGTCTGTAGACGTTCCCTACTCGATTTATTTTGCTCAATCATTACTTCTAGATTCTCATATAACCCGTATTCGTCCTTTGATTTTTTAAGATTGCTCTCCACCTCTTCTTGCTTGCCTTTTAGATTCTCTTGTTTATTTAGAATCTCCCCAATTTGCTGTTCACTTAATACTACCTTTTCTTGCAACGTGTTTAATTCAAGGACAAGTGGAAGATAACTTTCAATTTGCTTTTGCTTCATTTGACTTTCTAATAAGGATTTCTCAAGAACCTCTACTTGTTCAAATTCCTTCTTCCTTGCTTCGTACGCAGGTGTGGCTGTCTCTAATTCTACCTTGATTTGTTCCCATTTTGATTTAGCGGTTTTATAACGAACAACAGAGCCTTCATATATCTTATAAAAGGAATCTACATTCATTGCCTGCAGAGCCTGATTTAATCTTTGTTTCTTGGTTACGAATACTTCTTTTTGCTTGGCTAATTGTTGTAATTCCTCTTCTAATTTTGCTAGTCTTTGGTGATTTTCATTAACCTTCTCACCTTTTGCAATCTTCTCCGTATATGCTTTCTCAGCTTGTTCATATTTTTTTATACTAGCTTCTAACAATGTCTCCTGCTTCTTAGTATCGGTCATTCCCTCTTTCAAAAGGGTAAGTATCCGATCATAATGATATGGTGGCGCCACAAGAAGCTGCCCTAGTGCATCCTCTTCATCCTCACGATTACACTCAATTGTATTCATGATTTCATCAAGACGGTTATTTTGTTCCGTTAATTCTCTCTGTAATCGCAATGACTTGTCTGTTAACGCTCTTTGTAATTTCTCATATTGATTGGTTTTAAATATATTTCTCAAAATTTCAACACGGTCTTTGGAACTTGCAACTAGTAATTCTAAGAATTCTCCCTGTGCAATCATAGATATTTGCTTAAATTGAAGATATGTCATACCTAGAATCTCTTCAATCTTTCTGTTAACTTCTGTTATTACAACGATTGGAGTCTGGTCCTCAATATACAGTTCCGCAATCTCTTGGGACACTGTCGTTCCTTCTCCACGTTTCTTAGGACGTTCATATTTGGGTGCACGATATACACGGTAGCTTTTCCCCTTATGTTCAAACAACAATTCTACATAAGTATCTTCACCCGCTGTGGCAAAATCACTTCTAAGAGATCCTTTCTCCCTCGTCTTACCACTTACATCTCCATATAGGGCAAAGGAAATAGCATCAAATACCGTCGTCTTACCTGCACCAGTTGGACCAGTGATTAAGAATAAACTTCCTTGATTAAACTTAGTAAAATCCACAACTACTCTTTCCTTATAGGAACCCCAAGCAGCTATTGTTACTTGTAAAGGTCTCATTCCAGGTCACCTCCAATCTCTTCTATCAATGCTTTCATACAAGTTTCATATTCGCCATCTAACTCTTCTCCTGCAACACTTGTATAGAAATCTTTGAAATGTTCATAGATTGATTTATTACGGGTATTACTAATACTTACGCTATCCACATGTTCTTTTCGTTCATTCTTCTCAAATGCAATCTGCATTACATTCGGATATACACTTCGAAGCTCTCCCATTGGGTCGAATAATTCCTGCTTATCCAATAATGTTACATGAAGATAATCATTCACATCTGCTTGAGAATACACCTCTTCTTTCATAAGCTCGTCCAAAGTACCTTTGATTTTTCTCATATCATGAATCGGTACTAGGCTTCGCACTGATATAGTGACATTACCTTTTTCCTTAAGCTCAACAATTGTAACACTCTTCTTATGAAAGACTTCAGAGAACGAATATTTAATAGGTGATCCACTATATCGAATGGTATCTCTTCCCATTCTCTGTGGTCCATGGATATGCCCAAGTGCTACGTAATCGAACGCTTCAAACACACTTGCATCTACATTCTCTGCACCACCTAGTAATAAATTCGATTCTGACTCACTTTGTTCAGGTGGTTTCCCTGTATTGGTAACAAAATGGTGGGTAACTAATAGATTTCGATTGTTCGCATCAATACCAGATTCTTCAATTATCTTACGTACACCATCTTCGCAAGTTACAATACTTTCATCTTGATATAGATGTCGTATTATTGCTGGCTTTGCGAATGGGAGCATATAGATATTTAATGTGCCGTACTCATCTTCCATTACAACAGGATTCATATTCCCTCGTATCATACCTTCAATATGTAATCCTTTATCTTCTAGAATACTCTGTGCAAAACCAATTCTCTCAGGAGAATCATGATTTCCACTAATCATGAAAATCTGTACTCCTAGTTTGGTTGCCTCTCTAAGGAATTGATCCAAGGCAACCACTGCCTCTGCAGATGGAACAGACCTGTCATAAATATCTCCCGCTATGATTAAGCCATCTGCCTTCTCTTCCTTCACTATAGTAAGTATCTGACCTAAAACATGTTTTTGTTCCTCTAACATACTAAACTCATTCACTACTTTTCCTATATGAAGATCTGCTGTATGAATAAATTTCATTGGATTCACTCCTTTCTATTAAGATTCGAGTGTAAATAAAACTCTTTTATAATATTTCATTCTCTATAATAAATCCTTTTCATCATCCACACCATGAAAATTCCAAATAAGATTTCACCCAGATATAGTAGAATACTATTAAACTTCACCCCATTAACACTATTATAGATCAATGACACTATAAGAAAGGTAAGAAGCCCACGATTATATTCGCATCTTTTAGATACTAATAGATAAACGAAAGCAATTAATACTGGAAAGAAGATCCCATACGCCATAATAGCCTGAGCAAATGGATTACTTAAATTAAATTCATAGTAGGAAATCCCTAATGCACTAAATTTACGCATGCTAGACTCAGCCAATTCACCAAGTATCATTCCAGATGCAAACACCATTATATTGATAATTATCTTACAAATAATTGTTTGATAATAACTATCTACCTTAACTTTCGAAAGCTTCTGATTCTTTTCTTTTATCATAACAACTAGATTGTAACTCGGATATGCCAATAACACTATCGTCCCTATTACAAAAAATGCAGAGATTAATGTGAATACAAGAACTGGGATTATATCCCCCAAACTCTTTACCGCTTTTGGTAACAATAGAAGCAAAATAAGCAACAACAAATATATTGCATATATTCGACTAAGCCTTCTATATAGAAGCTTCCATTCCTCCATTAAATAATTCATGCTACAACCCCTTTCACATTTTTCCATACTATCCATTTTTCCCCTATACAAATATTTAATTATATAGTAAATTAGTATTAGATACTTATTACTAACTAATTAATTCTAAAAAGTATACAATATTTAACATTATAAACTAAATGTATGTTTTTCATTAATCTTATTAAGTATATTGTAAAATCATTTAACAAACGAAAGGATGTGTTATGCTAATGAATCGTCTTTCTGTTCGACTCACTACAATTATTGACGTTATAAGTTTACTAACCTTGGGACTTGAATTCTTTTTTATCTATTATTGTACCAACAGTACGCTAGCTCTAGTCATAATAAGTTTTGTTCTCATCCTCTGTACTAGTATATTCATTCAAACCTCCAAAAGTTTCAACTCTGGATTCTTATATAGCTTCATTCTTGTCTTATTCAGTTCATGTATTATAGGTTTTATCTATATGAAGGGAGACACATTCTCTCTCGAATATAGTCAAAAGTTACCCTCACTTATATTGCTTAATTGGTTAATGCCTATGCTATGCTCCATCTTTTATAATCTTCGAGATTCAAGAGAACAATACGAACACTTTAATAGCTTCTTCAAAAAAAGTACAACCCAATTTATTATCTATTATATTGGATTTTTGGCACTTATTATTGTTATAAAACCAATTACTTTACCTTGTATAAGTGATACAATGAGTCAATCGATTAATGACGCCGCCAATCGTAATATAATACCTTTTTATAGAATTGCTTGCTATATCGAAGATTCCATCTATAATAACACTGATATTAATCCACTGATTCAATATATAATTGTTTCTATTCTTGTAACATTACCTTATGGTTTCTATATTACTTTGTTATTCAAGAATAAAGGGCACATACTTAGATTATTCTTACTCTTCTTATTACCAATAGTTATGGAAGTTTGCAAACACTTTATCACACATGAAGTTGCAGATGTGGAGCATGTGTTACTTGGAGTTCTTGGTGGTATAGTTGGCGCTTTGTTCTTCTTTCTACTTAATAGTCTCTATAATCGCTTCAAACGGCATGACTTTTTGGAAGGACGAAAACATTATAATTGGTAATCATAGTTACGCTAGAACAAGCAAGATAACTACTCAATATATTCCAATAACTCAAGCGGATGTGTAATAATAGCATCCGCATTATTATTCTCTAGCTCCTCACGGTCACGAAAGCCCCATAATACTCCTACCGTAAACATTCCAGTGTTCTTGCCAGTTTGCATGTCAACATTCGTATCACCAACGTATAGGCATTCGGCTGCTTCTATTCCAAAATCCTTCAACATTATTTTTGCTCCGCTTGGGTCTGGCTTCTTTGGTATCCCTTCTTTTTGACCACAAACAAGGTCAAAATATCCATCTCCAAAAAGTTCATTAACTACATCTACAGCTCTATCATGTGGTTTATTGGATAATACACCAATCTTAATTCCCCTAGCCTTTAATCCTTCAAGTAGCTCTACTATTTCATCAAACGGCTTCACATTATACATACAGTAGTCTACAAACACTTCTTTATATTTAGCACGTGCACGTGGATATAGCTCCTCTGCTTGTTCATCGTTCCCACAGGCTGCTTTTAATGCACGCATAACTAATACATCTGCACCATCACCAGCATAATAATTATATTCTTCAACTGGTCTTTTCATAAGTCCTAATGATTCTAAAGTTACATTAGTAGAATATGCTATTGATTCAAGTGTATCTGCAATTGTTCCATCTAAGTCAAATATTGCTGCTTTCTTCTTCATAAGTTTACTCCTTCTTTCTTATCTACTTTCTCCCAAAACTCCTCCACCATAGATGGGAAGTTAGTATACCCTGTCACTTCATGAGGAAACCATTCTCTCGGAAACAGGTTCTGGTATTGCCTATTTGTAAAACGCTCATCTAATAGTACTATCACGCCATGGTCTTCCCTTGTTCGAATTACACGTCCCGCAGACTGCAATACTTTATTCATCCCGTTGTATAGATACGCATAATCAAAGCCATTTCCGTTATACCTATCATAATAAGAACGAAAGAGCTCTCTCTCATTACAAACCATAGGAAGTCCTGTACCTACAATAATAACTCCAATTAATCGGTTGCTACGCAAGTCAATACCTTCACTAAAGATTCCCCCCATAACACATAGGCCAATTCTTGTTTCATCAGGGTCTTCCACAAAATCTTCTAGAAATTGTTCTTTTTCCCTCTCTGTCATTGTATTATGTTGTAAATCAACCTGTGCTCTTAGTTCCCCTAGAAGAATCTTCTCTTCTAGTATTTTCCCTACTTCATTCATTAGTTGATATGAGGGGAAGAACGCCATATAATTACCAACTCTTGACTTGGCTAGACTAATAATATAGGTTGCAATCTTTTGATATTCATTCTGATTTCTTCTCGTATATTTGGTGCTGACATCATTTCCAATAACCAGTAAACGCTTATCCTTTTCGAATGGAGAAGGTGCGTAGATGGCATAATCCTCTTCTGTCCCTGATAATTGGTCTTTATAATAGTTAATCGGTAACAATGTAGCCGAGAAGAAAATTGCACTCTTTCCCTTTGCTAAACAAGTTGATAGATTCCTGGCAGGATTCATGCATTGTAATCTTACTCGAAATCCTTCTTTTTCATCATAATCTGTGTAAATTAAGTAGTTCTCATCTAACAACTCATGCATATTGAGAAAATGCCTAATCTGTAAATACAGCTCCAAACATCGATCTCTATTATCAAAGTTCTTCCACTCTACCAAGAATTCCTCAAACTCTGTGAGAAGTCTCATCAGTTGTAGTACAAGATCACCAATACTTTCTACAATCTCACACTCTTCACAGTCTCTCTTTAACTTGAGTAGGCTACTATTACATGCTTCTAATCGCTTTGCCATCTTCTTACTATATCCCGATACGAATTTCTTTACATCAAGAAAATGTTGTTTAAATAATTGCGCACTATACATCTCTCTAGCACGTTCAACAAGGTTATGTGCCTCATCAATTAAGAAGATGTAATCATTCTTCGTATCATTTGCAAAGAATCTTCTAAGATATACATTAGGATCAAATACATAGTTATAATCACAAATTACAGCATCTGACCAATTTGTAACATCTAAGCACATTTCGAATGGACAAACACTATGTTTTGCCGCATATTCTAGTATCAATTCTCTGGTGATGGCATTCTCATGGGTAATCAAATCATATACCGCATCATTAACACGGTCATAATGCCCTGCCGCTCTCTCACATGCACCTGGATTACATTCTGTCTTTTCTAGAATACAGAATTTCTCTTTCGCTGTAATCGTAGTTACTTTCAGTTGCATTCCTTTGTCTTGTAAAATTCTAAACGTATCCTCCGCGGCAGTTCTTGTAATTGTCTTAGCTGTCATATAAAATAGCTTGTTGCTGTACCCCTCCCCCATAGCCTTAACAGAAGGATATACCGTTGAGATTGTCTTACCAACCCCAGTTGGTGCCTCGATATAGAGCTTCTTATCTCGTATAATAGTTTTGTATACTCCTGTTACTAGGTCCCTTTGACCTTCTCTATAAGGAAACGGGAACTCTACACCTTTAATAGAATTATTACGTTTCTGTATCCAATTGCACTGCCATTCCATCCACTTAGCAAATTCAGAAGTCAAATCTTTAAACCATTTTTCTAAATAAGAATACGTATAGGTTTCTTCAAAATACTTCATCTGCTCAGTCTCAATGTTGCAGTAAGACATTCTTACACCAATAGAATCAAGTTTTTCCTGCTTAGCTGTGATGTAAGCATAACACATCGCCTGCGCAAGATGTACTGGTGATGCCTCTTTTAAAAAGCTTAGTTCCATATATATGGCTTTTATTTCATCTATGATTACTACATTCTCATATAGGTTATTCTCTTCATTCAATTTACTTGTGTGGATAATACCATCTGCACGACCTTCCACACATAGCGTATATTCCTCATCCAAAACAAATGCAGGTACAGTAATACTTAGCGGTACCTCGGCTTGATACTCACTTCCCATTCGCTTTTGAATCTTACGATGAATACGGCTGCCTTCCTGCATCGCGTCGGTATCTGCTGTCGTTACCTGTGTATTATCAATATTCCCACTCCGAAGAATGAATTCAACAAGATTTCGCACAGAAACTTTAATAACATGATCAACAATCTTGTACATTCTGCAATCCCTTTCGTAACTATTATTCTTAGCTAATGTGTAACTGTTCAGAGCCAAGCAGAAGATTTTTCGAGATTGGCTCTGAACAGTTACACAAATGTAATACTATATCAAGTCTCATTTCTATTAATTATAGTACATTTGTTCGCAATCTGCAATGCAACAAAAAACAAAAAAGAAGAATCCCTATGAAAATTAGAATTCTTCTTCTCTCTATTCTTATACGTGATATAACATAAGGTATATCATACGAATTTTATCTTATAAATCGTACACTCGTATTACATTAACATTGTGTAATCTTCATCATCATCGTCATATAGACCATTTTGATATCCACGAGTCCAATCGATATTCTTAGCTCTTTTTTGTTTCACTTGTGGCTTCGCTTGTTTCTCTGTCTTCTTGCTTTCTTGTTTCTTTTGCATAGCCTTTTTTTCGCGTTCTAAACGCTTAATAGTCTCAAACTTATCTGGTTGCTGTTCTTTTTCTTTTGTTGGGGCATCTTTCATTCTTTGGTCTTTACTGCCGTAGCTTTTACCAGATCTACCTTCATTTCTGTCCGTATCGTAATCGCGGTCTTTATTAAATCCACCACGATCTTTATTGTAGCTATTATAGCTCCCACCTCTTGTATCTTTTCCTCTAAAGCCATTGTTATCTCTTTGATAACCACCTGTACGTTCTGTTGATTCTCCATCTCTTTTATATGGTCTTGCAGGTCTATCGGTACGGTTGTTTGAATCACCTTGTTTGTTATAAGGTCTTGATTCTCTGTTAAATGGTTTAGCGTCTTTGTTATAAGGTCTTCCTTCCTTATTAAACGGACGATTCTCACGGTTTCCATTATAAGTTCTACCTTCACCGCGATTTTCATTATCACGATTTACTCTAGGTTTATAATTGTTGTTTCTCGTCTCGTTGCTACGGTTTTCTCTTGGTCTGCTATCATTAGCATTGCTTGTAACCACTGAATGTTCTCCTCCTAAACTGTGAATGTTCCATAAATAGGTATTTTTTCTATTATACCTTTTAGTAGCATAATATACCGCTCTTAATTATTTTATGCTATTTTACAATAAAGTCAATATATTTTTACTGTTTTTTGCAATTAATCAATGAATTATATAAGGCTTTAACAAAATAACACCTTGCTTTTTTTTATTCAATCTGATACATTCATAGTAAAGAGAAACATTAGCTTACTCGAAGTAATTTTTCACTTATTACAATAGGAAATAAGTTACAGTAAATTAATGCACAGAAGATAACTATAATTACTTACTGTGACAATCTCAATTATAAAGAAATGAGGTATTTTTAATGAGCGACGAACGTCATGATATCAATTGCGATTGCGGATGCAACGAAGAAGAACATGGAATGGTAACATTAACTCTTGATGATGGTACAGAGATGGAATGTATTGTATTAACAATCTTCCCTGTTAACGGAAATGAGTACATTGCTTTATTACCTGTTGAAGAAGCAGAAAGCGATGATGACGGTGAAGTTTTCTTATACCGTTTTAAACAATTAGAAAACGAAGAAATTGAACTTCTTAACATCGAAGATGATGATGAATACGAAGCTGTTGCTGATGCATTCGATCAATTTCTTGATGATGAAGAATTCCAAGAAATCTTAGACGAAGAAGAATAAAACTTAAGAGCTCTCTACCGCATTGGTAGAGAGCTCTTTTTTTGTACTTTAGTTCTTTGATTCGAAACAACAAATTACAGTCAAATCCGGATGTAACTGTAATATGGAAGCTGGTATGACTGGAGTAACTGGTCCATAAAGAGCCTTATTAATAATCTCTTCTTTATCTGCTCCATTGGCGACTAAAACGATTTTCTTCGCTTGCATGATTGACTTAATTCCCATAGTTATAGCCCTTTTTGGTACATCTTCAATAGAATCGAAAAACCTAGCATTGGCATTAATTGTTGATTCTCCCAACTCTACTATATGAGTTGTTTTTTCAAATGCTTGATTTGGTTCATTAAAACCAATATGTCCATTATGTCCAATCCCTAGTAACTGCAAATCAATGCCGCCAATATTTTGAATCAGGTTATCATATGCTCTACATTCTTCTTGTAGATCTTCTGCTTTTCCGTTTGGTACATATGTATTTTCTTTTTTAATATTAATATGAGAGAAAAGATTTTTCTCCATAAAATATCGATAACTTTGTTCATTCTCATCACTAATTCCTACATACTCATCTAGGTTAATAGACTTCGTCAAGGAAAAATCAACATCCCCTTTGTCGTACCATTCAATTAATTGCTTATATGCACCAATCGGTGTAGACCCTGTTGCTAAACCTAATACGCTATTAGGCTTCAAAATAACTTGTGCAGATATAATATTAGCTGCTTTGCGACTTAAATCTGAATAGTCTTTTGCATAAATAATCTTCATTTGTTTCCTCCTGTGTTAAAATCATAAACAATCTTTTCTTATCTCTAACTTCTTATTTCTTATTTCTTATTTATTCAAATTTCGCACATAAAAAAACTTCATTTAGAGTTGGTAATTACTATATTCATAAGAAAAACTATCTGAACACGTCAGCACTTGATTGAGCAACGCGAAATCTTAGTACTGCTACGTGTGAAGCTAAGCGAGAGCGGGTTTTTCGTTGAATATAGTAATTACCTACTCCTCGAAATCCTCAAGTGCGAAAAGTAAATAATTTTTTGTTATTGTATTAAAGCATCATCTATAATCTTCTTAAGACTTGCTATATCATCGTATACCAAATAGAATACGAGTTTGTCTTTCACAAAGACCTGACCTTCTTTTACTTTTTGGTATTGGTCAGGAAGATATTGTTCCCAATCTGATTCATGGGATTTTTTCATTTTATCAAATGCAAGCTTAACCGTATTCACATCTTTCTCTTCTTTCACTTTTGCTATGATAATACGATCTGCTCTCACATTCATAGGACTCTCATAATAGATAGCTTCTTCAAGTATATTGGGATCAAGTTCCATCATCTCGAGAATAGCTGTACCATTCTCACTTAATAAATCTACTTCATTCCAAGCAAGTTCTTCTTTGGAGGACAGATTCGCGTCCTCTGCTATCTTATCCCCTATGGAATTAATTAGGTCCTGTGTCTTAACATCAACTTCTTTACTCTTTTTGCACCCTACCAAGCTAAACATCATCGTTACAACTAGTATAACTGAAATAATCTTTTTCATATGTTCTCCTTCCACTTCGCTACAATCATTAACTCAAACTTCGCACGTAAAAAACTTCATTCAGAGTAGGGAATTGCTATATTCATAAGAAAAACTATCTGAACACGTCAGCACTTGATTGAGCAACGCGAAATCTTAGTACTGCTACGTGTGAAGCTAAGCGGAAGCGAGTTTTTCGTTGAATATAGCTATTACCTACTCCTCAAAATCTTCAAGTGCGAAGCTTGAGTTATTCACTTACTGTTTTGGGAATATTTTCTCCATCTTCTAGTATTTTATTCGTGTTCTCTTTACTATTTTCCTTACATTCCAGATTAGTTTGATCTAGCAGGATTTTCATCATCTGATTACGAAACTCATTCTTTTCATCGTCATTTAACTCTTCAAACTTAATGACTTTATCCGGATAATATATATAATTTTCAAATTTCAACTTATCCATCGATTTTCTCCCTAAATTACTTCCATTTAATTACGCTTAAAACAGTATATCACGCATATTGGTCAAATATTACGTAATATCATATACTAAGGTAATACATTAGGATTTGAGAGCTATGAATACTGCTGCTATCTACATACGAGTTAGTACCGAAGATCAATCTGACTATTCTCCCGACGCACAAAAACGTCTTTTATTAACATACGCCAAACAGAATAATTTCCTAGTCCCAGACGAATATATCTTTATCGATGAAGGAATCTCTGGAAGGAGAGCCGATAAACGTCCTGCTTTCATGCAAATGATTCGTATGGCAAAGAAAAAGCCACGTCCCTTTGATGTCATTCTTGTTCATAAGTTTGATCGGTTTAGCCGCTCAAGAGAAGACAGTATCTTATATAAATCATTATTAAGAAGAGAATGTGGAATACGCGTAATTAGTATCACGGAACACTTAGAGGATGACAAATTCTCCATTATTCTTGAAGCAATATTAGAAGCTATGGCGGAATACTATTCCCTTAATCTATCTGATGAAGTCTTAAAAGGAATGACTGAAAAAGCTATTCGTGGTGGTTATCAAGCCGCCCCTCCACTTGGCTATGAAATCAGGCATGCTAGGGAAATCCCAACAATCAAGGAAGATGAAGCACAAATCGTACGTACAATCTTTGAACGCTTCCTAAACTTTCACCAATCCCCTTATGAAATAGCTAAAGAACTAAATCGCAAAGGCTTTCTAACCAAGCGAAGTAATCCTTTTGAAAAACGTACGATTGAATACATTCTTAAAAACCCATTCTATGCCGGCTATATACGCTTCCAAATAAAACGAGATGCATCCACTTCTATACTTACGAAAGGGCTTCATAAGCCTATAATAACTGAAGAGGAATACCAAGCTGTAAAAACTTATTTTGCTAATAGAATTAGGAAACCAAAAGATCATTCCATAGGTAGTAAACATTGGCTATCAGGAATTGTTAAATGTAGTAATTGTGGTAATTCCCTTCTTGTTTTTAAACGAAAACTTGAAAATCAAAACAAAACCTACTATAATCTACAATGTTCCGGTTATCAAAAGGGACGATGTCTTCAATCTCATCAACTTAGTGAGAAGAAGCTGTTATCCACATTGACCTCATCAATTATGGAAGTTTATCCACAAAATAGTAATATCTACCAACTATCTGTGCACACTATGCACACCTCAGCCGAAAATATTAAGGCTAACAAAGAAGAATTACATAAACTCTCAATGCGATTGCAACGTGCAAAAGATGCTTATCTTAATGGCATTGATAGCTTAGAAGAATACACCTTAACCAAGCTTTCGCTAACCAAAGAAGTTGAACAAATTGAAGAAGATCTACATAAGGCTTCAAATAGCACTAATCCAGAATTAACCAATCCCATATACCTTTCTCTGGCAGAAATACTGCAATCTGAAACAGTATCAAATTCAGATAAACAAATCATACTATCAAGCCTAATTCATCACATTGTATACGATAAAACCAATGCCACACTACGTTTCTATTACTTGCCTGCCAATTATATCCAATAAAATAAAACATATAGTAGTAAGCCAGGGCTAAATAACCCTGACTTACTACTCAAATATAAAAATTATTAACTCAAACTTTGCTCATCAAACTTCATTTAGAGTAGGTAACTGCTATATTAAGAAGAAAAACTATCTGAATGGCACTGTTAAATCTCATACCAAATGATTTCATTTGCTTCCAACTCAAGTTCAAAGCTACTAGAATCTCCTCGGTAGATTGTTGTTTTTTGTGGTTCATACGTATTATTAACCACACAGTACTTTTTGTTCTTTACATAAGCATGCACTTCTACATTGAAGTTACTAGAGAACCATTTCTTTAAATTATCTTCCTCATGAGTACTCCAAAGTATGCTTCGATAAAGGACTCTACTGTTTTCAAAACTATATGGTAGGCCGCTTAGATAAACACTTCTTCCCTTACCAAATTCATTCACTGCCATCTGTACTTCTTTATCTTTTTGTACAAGAATTGTGGTTCCCTCTAAGGCATACATATTCTTCTTGCCTTCACCAAAATCCACTTCTTTCGTACAATCATTCGTGATAAAGTGAGTGTCAACCTGATCCCAGTTATATTTATCATAGTTTAAAGTAAATCCTGTTTCCTTCTCTACTCCAAACACATTCGCTAACTGAATATATTGTCCCTGATATTGATGTCCACTTGGTTCACCTATTCCAATCAAACCGCCGCCTTCATAAACAAACTGACGAATTGCACTTGAGATGTCAGCATCTTCCCACGCTTCTCCACCGGTATGAGCCGTATCTCCATCTCCAACATTAATGATAACATCAATATCTTTTAATAAATTTCGATTATTTCTTATATCATCAAAGTTAATAAAAGATACTTCGAATGGTGTTCCACTTAGAGCTTCAATAACTCCAGCGTAACTATAATTCTGTTTCTGGTAAAGAGCATGATGTACCATGTGAGCGCCCCAAGCCCTCATCTTACCCCAGCTATTTAACACAGCAACACGTTTGATACAGTAAGGTGTTGTACCTTTAATGTTTTGATATAGTACACGAAATTCATTACAAACAGATTCCACATAATCAATAAACTCTGGAAACTGGTATGCAAGTTTTAAGTAACCGCCATATCCTATCCGATCAATAGGCTTTCTTAAAATGGCACGTCTTGCGGTAACCCAATTGACTTTTGCTTCCTTAACAGGGTCTCCTCCTTCATAGAAGGTATCTGGGAAGAAGTATGGTAGGAATCTTCCTTCCGTGTACTTCACCCCTTCGATATCACTGATTAAGCGAAGAGTACTACCATTTCCAACACTTCCAACAACAGCATCTAATCCAATTGACTGAAATTCCTCCATAAAAGGTTCCGTACCAATCCAGTGGTCCCCAAGAAACATCATGGCTTCTTTCTTATATTCATGAGTAATATCCACCATCTCTTTGGCTAGCTTTGCAACTTCACGCCTTTGAAATGCTTGAAAATCCTTGAATTCTTTGCTTGGAATGCGGTATTGATTATTGTAATACCCCTGATCAATGATGAATTCTGGACGGAAAGTATATCCCACTTCCTTTTCAAACTGTTCCAAGATATAAGGCGATACTGATGCAGAATATCCATACCAATCTACATACTTCTCACGCAACATCTCGTCAAATATTAAAGTAAACTGGTGGAAAAATGTTGTATAACGTATAACATCTACATAAGGATGCTCTTCAATAAATTTACGAAGTCGCATCATCGAGTACTCACGAGTCTTTGGCTGTCTAACATCAAAGGTAATCTGATGCTCTACTCCCTTCCAGCCATTTACTACTGCATTATACATATGAACTGGGTCCCATATTAGATAAGCTAGAAAACTAACTGTATAATTATGAAATAGACTACAATTTGTAATTACAACTTCTCCGGTTTCCTTATCATAAGTCCAGTCCTTGGTAGAAACCACACTCCCCGTACTCCGATCAATCACTTCCCACCAGCGATATTTATCATCACGGTCATTGACCTTCATCAGGTCTGATGCGATTCCTTTTAGTAATGGAATACGTAAAGAACTTTTCGTTGCAGTATAAAATGCTGTCATTATATAGCATTGTTGAACCTCTTCTGGATGTTCTTTCGCCCACTCATTATCCTTACGAGTTGTGTAATACGTGCTATACACTTTTGCTTCAACTGCCTTTAATTCCTCTGGATAATCTGTACCGTCACAATCACGGATAGCATCCGCTCCCCATCTATTCAATAACTCTATCGTTTCTGGAACAACGTCAACATCTGTTGGTATGGTGACGTGTCCAGATAGTATCATATCTGTATTCATATTGACCTCTATTCCTGCATGATTATCACGCACTTACTCTTTTCCCTGGCGCCTCTAGTAAGACTGTACCAACAATAGGCACCCCCCACTAAAGGACATATATTATGTGAAATTTATTTACTTATATTTTCTGTTATAAAGATACAACAATAATAATATTCCACCTAAACCTACCAGCATCAAACCTAAGCCCTGATAACTAACGTTCTTCTGACCTATGATGACTAATCCGACGCAGATGGCAAGGCATATACATTTTAGAATAATTCCTAGCACTTTCATTGTATTTTCCATATAGCACCTATCCTTTCAATCCACCAAGTGTCATCCCCTGCGTTAGCTTCTTTTGTACTATCATATATAGAATCAAGGTTGGTAACATAACTAAAACAAGTCCTGCATACATACGACCATATTGGGCGGCAGCATTCTGTGCTTTCATCAAATTCATCAGTCCAACTGGTAACGTCTTTGGCCCCTTTGGATCCGATAACAAAGTGATTGCTATGATGTACTCATTCCAAAACGACAAGAAGTTAAATAATATTACTGTTATAATACTTGGTCTAGCCATAGGCAATATAACTTTTATCATCGTTCTAAAATAACCACTACCATCAATATACGCTGCTTCTTCATACGTCTTTGATATGGTTACAAAATAACCAGACAATAAGTAGATGGTAAATGGAAGCGCTGTCGCGGCATAGACCAGAGCCAACATATAGATGTTATTCAAAAAAATCGGAGATAATCCAAAACTTTTAAGCGCATTATCTGCATCAATAAACATTAAGAAAATTGGAACTACAATATAATTTACATTGATAAAGAGTCCGGCCATAAAAAGTACATTTAAGATCTTACGTAGTTTGAATTTGAACCTGCTTAAACAATAAGCAGCTGGTAGCGCTACTACTAATAGTATTGCAAGTGCAACAGCTGTAACAATCACACTGTTCAACATATATTCTCCCATGCGAGCGCTGCTCCAAGCCTCCTTGAAGTTATTTAAATAAACAGACGCAGGGAGTTTCCATGGACTTTGATAGAATTCACTGTTTTGCTTGATTGAAGCTAGGAATACCCAGCCTACTGGTACAATAATTGAAATTGCTAACAAGCCCAGTATGATATAAATAAATATTTTCGATAATGGAAGTTTTTTTCCTTTTTTCATGTGTTCTCCCCCCTACAATTCTATTGGTTCACGCTTGGTAATCAAGTTCACTATTCCACTTAATACGAATGAGAACAAGAACACTACAACACCAATCGCCATACCATATCCGTAACTAGAATTGGTGTAAGCCTGTTTGTACATATAGCTTAAGAACACCTCTGTACTACCATCTGGTCCTCCACTTGTCATCGCCTTTACAAGCATAAAACTAAGGTTAATATTACTTATGATAAAGAAAGTTAATGTCGTTCTGATATTGGACCAAATTAACGGAATTGTTAAAGTAAAGAACTGACGAATACGACCAGCACCTTCAATACTTGCACTTTCATATACACTTTCAGGAACACTTGCCATACTTGACATATACATAACCATGTAATAACCTACGGCTTGCCATATCATCGCAATTGCAATTGAAAAGATAACTATTTTCTGATCTCCTAACCAATAAATTGGTTCACTACCCTTACCTCGTAATAAAGATAAAATACTATTTAACAAACCATTTTGTGAATCAAAAATTGCACTAAAAATTGCACTGATGATTACAATTGATAAGATGTTTGGTATGTAAAAAACGATTCTGAAGAAATTCTGACCAACGATTTTCTCTCTAGTTAATATTGCTGCAAATACAAGAGCAAACGCTATCGTTACTATACTAACTATAATAATTAATAGCACTGTATTCTCAAAAGATTGTAAGAACTTCATATCATTTGCAAGCTTTTTAAAGTTATCTAATCCTACAAAGGTTTTATTTGGCGAATATCCACCCCATTTATATAGAGACATTTTAAATATATTAATCGTTGGTACGATCATAAAAATCGTAAACAAAATTACTGCAGGTGCTACGCATAAGAATATAAATATGGATTTCTCTCTATTTTTCATGTCTATCTCCTATTATAAAAACGGCGAGTAAAAAATCTGCTCGCCGCTTTGTATCCGCCTACTCGTTACTAAAAAGTATGCTTTCTTTGTATCATTGTTTTAATGCAGCACGGAGCAAGTCACTATCTTTTTTAATTAGTTCAATCCATTGAGCCTTTGTTTTGTCTCCACTTACTAAAGAGTTTACTGTACCGAATACGGTATCAGAGAAATTAACACCCTCAACTGGATCTGTAGTTGCGAAACCGCCTAAAGCAGCCTTAGCACCATTATCATAGATACTATAAAACATCTTGTTGTCGCCTTCTAGTGTATCAGCAAAATCAACGATTGGTTGGATAGCACCTGATTCTGCAAAGATCTTAGCTGCTTCATCAGAATACATATATGCAACGAATTGTTTTGCTGCATCTTTGTTTTCAGCTGCTGCTGGAATCCATAATTGTTCAAACCAAGTAAAGGAATAAGAATCTCCTCCCTCTGTAATAGCTGGAAGTGCTGTTAATCCCCATTTAAATCCATCAGCGTGAGGCGCATCTGCCATTTCACCAACAACCCAAGTACCATTTGGCATAAATAATGCTTTGTTATCTAAAATTAACTGCTGATTCTTTACGAAGTTGTCATTGTTTGCATTAGAAGGAACTGATTTCTCTGTATAAGAAGCCAACTTCTCAACAATGTCAAATGCTGTGTTTGCTTCTGGAGTATCCCAAATACCTTCAGTATATGTAGTCGCTTTTTCGAAGAAGTCTGCACCGCCTGCTTCATAAAGAAGAGCGTAGAAGAATGCATCAAAATATCCTGCTGTTGGGTATGCGAACAATGCAATACCTTCTGCTTTTGCTTTTTCTCCAAGTTCCCACATCTCATCCCAAGTTGTTGGAACTGTCCAGCCTTTTTCATCAAATAAGCCTTGATTGAAGAATAAACCACATGGACTGTAGAACATAGGAGCCATGTAAGTTCTACCATCGTTATAAGGATTTGTTAAAGAAGATTCTGTAAATCCACCAGCTATCTTATCGATAACTTTCTTGTCTTCTCCTGGAACAGTCATGCTTAATACATCAGTAATGTCTTCTAAACCATTTTCTTTGATTAGAGTCTCTGTTAAAGCTGCTGGGCGGCCTGTTGCTAAATGTACAACATCTGGATAATCACCAGCTTTCATTCCTGCGCCAATAACATCTTCTAATAACTTATCTGTTGTAAGTTCTACTTTAATACCTGTCTTAGCTTCAAATGCTGCGCAAACCTTCGTCCACATTTCAGAACCATAAGCTGTTTCGATCGCTGCTACTTTTATTGTAACATCGCTTTTTGTTTCTTCTGGTTGAGTAGTTTCTTCCTCTTGTGTCTCGTTCGTGGATTCTGTAGTTCCCGTAGGTGTTGTTGTATCACCATTGTTTGTTGTGTCTTTTTTGCCACAACCAGCAAGGGAACTCATTATCAATGTAAGTACTAATAAAATACAACCAATTTTTTTCATATATTTATCCTCCTTTTTGACTATGTACTTAGTATACAATACTGAATTTAATAAACAATAGAAATATTGCTTTCTTCTTTATAAATCTTGCTGTATAATATATAATATAAACAATCAACCATTATATTAGCAGAATCTTTTTGTATATTATTCACATAATAGTAAGGAGGCATTTTATGAGCAATAGTCGATACAATTTTACGACAGATAATGACTGTGAAGCATCCATGATTCATGGAGATGATTCTACCCTTTCCTATACGTTTAACCCTGATGTTAAGCATGGTAGCCAAGCAATTAATGTAACTTTGCTATATGTAGCTTTATCTAAATACGGGAATGACTGGATTAGTCTTCCACACTCTCACAACTTTACAGAATTCTTCTATATCACGAATGGTACCGGTAAGTTCTCTGTAGAGTCTGAGATCTTAGATGTCAAAGCAAATGACTTAATCATTCTTAATCCAACTATTGTACATACCGAGATCTCTAATCCCACTAAACCAATGGAGTATATTGTATTAGGGGTAGAGGGAATTAAGTTTCAAGCTGAGGACCAAGATTACATTATCTTAAATAGCTCCACTTATAAATCTGATTTGCATCTATACTTTAATACGCTTGCCCACGAGATGAAACGTGACCAGTCATATCGAGATTTTGTCTGCCAGAATTTATTGAATATCATATTCACGCTGATCCTTCGCAATGAAGCATTTAAGATATCCTTGGTCACAGGGCCTAGTTTAACAAGGGAATGTAATATTGCCAAAAAATACATCGAGGAACACTTCAGAGAAAATATCACGGTCGATACCCTTAGTTCCCTTGTGCACCTGAATAAATACTATTTTGTACATAATTTTTCAAAACAATTTGGAACCTCACCAATTAATTACCTGAACAAAAGACGTATTGAAGAGAGTAAACATCTACTAGCAAGTACCTCCCATTCCTTATCGTCCATCTCTCAGATTGTTGGGTTCTCTTCACCAAGTTACTTTTCACAGGCGTTTAAGAGAATGACAAATCTCACGCCTCAGGAATATAAGCGAATGTGTCAATCTACGATTTCCGTTTCACGTTAGATAACAATGGGTGTCAAAAGCCTCTAATAAAAATTGCCTACGTCAATTTGCACATATAAAACTTGACTAATGTTATACCGAACGTAGTTCGATGAGCAACTGTATGAAGTCGTTGGTACTTAGGCTCTGTACTTTAGAGCCTTATGTACCACTACGAACTTCATCCAAGCGAGAGCGCGTTGCGAGCGAACTACGTTTGGTATAACATGCACACACATAAATTAATGCAAATTGACGTTTCAAATTTAAATTTGGCTTTTGACACCCGGATCGATTACTTACAATATCCGTTTGGATTGTTACACTGCCAGCGATATGCATCCTCACACATCTCTGAGAGTTCTATCGTTGCAGTAAATCCAAGTTCTTCTTTTGCTAAACTTGGATCTGCATAGCAAGTTGCAATATCTCCTGGTCTTCTTGCTTTCACTGCATATGGAATTGGCTTTTTGCAAACTTCTGCAAAAGCAGCTACCATTTCTAATACGCTATAGCCCTTGCCAGTACCTAAATTATAAGTCTTAACACCTTCGATCTGATTAAGTTTCTCAATTGATTTCACATGGCCAATTGCAAGATCGGTTACATGGATATAATCTCTTACTCCACTTCCGTCCTTTGTATCATAATCATCTCCAAATACCTGCAGTTCCTTTAACTTACCAACTGCTACTTGTGTAATGTATGGAACAAGATTGTTAGGAATTCCATGTGGATCTTCTCCAATCATACCACTCTTATCTGCACCTATTGGATTAAAATATCGTAACAAAATAATCTTCCACTCGCTATCAGCAACTGCTAAATCTCTTAACATCTCTTCCTGCATTAACTTTGTTCTGCCATATGGATTGGTTACAGAAAGTGGAAAATCCTCTTTAATTGGAACAGTCTGTGGATTACCATATACAGTAGCAGAAGAGCTGAATACTAATTTCTTTACATTAAACTCTGTCATCACTTCACAAAGCACGAGGGTTGAAACCAAATTGTTATAGTAATAAACAAGTGGCTTATGTACAGATTCTCCAACTGATTTCAAACCAGCAAAGTGAATTACAGCCTCAATCTTCTCCTGTTCAAATACCTTACTTAAGTTTTCCTTATCCTCAACATTGAATTGATAAAATGTTAATTCTTTACCTGCTAGTTTCTCTACTCTCTTTAGTGCCTCTACTGAGGAATTACTAAGATTATCAACAACTACCACATCATATCCCTTTCTTAACAACTCAAGGCATGTATGGCTTCCTATATATCCTGCACCGCCTGTAACTAATATCGACATATGTTACCTCCTTATAGTGTTTGAAACGATTTTATTCATTTCATCCCATTTTTGTTCCATATCTAAAACCAGTGACATCTGTGTACGACAACGATCCAAATTATGTTCTGGTCTATGAATTCTAAAATACACATCCCCTTCAATGTAGTCTGTTAGAAAGCGCATTCCACATTCCAAAGTCATAGTTTTCGCTCCATAAGGTAGCAATGTAATCTCTGCATCTGTTAAACTTCCTTCGCAACCTTCTAGATAACCCTGAACATATTGTTCAAATAAATCTAAATCCAAATTAACCTTAGACAAATCCTTCTCATCTTCTGCTGCTGTGTTGGCACCAAAGCGAATTGAATCTCCAAAATCATAGATTGATAATCCTGGCATTACGGTATCTAAGTCAATAACACACAAGCCATTTCCTGTCTTATTATCAATCATAACATTATTAAGCTTCGTATCATTATGAGTTACACGAAGTGGAATCTTTCCTTCTTCTAAACATCTTCTACAATACTGCATATCCTCTTCTCTTTCGATAAAAAACATAATCTCGTCCTTTACATCTTTGACGCGATTACATTTATCTTCTTTCACTGCCTGTAGGAATGTTTTATATCGTAACGGTGTATTATGGAAATCCGGTATTACCTCATGCAAACTTGATGCATCAAATTTAGATAGTAATTTTTGAAATCTACCAAAAGCAACTGCACTCTGATAGAAGTCTTCTGGTTTACTTACCTGCTCAAAGGAGGTTGCATCTTCTATAAAAAGATACATTCTAAAGTAATTTCCCTCACTATCTTGATAGAAAGAATTTCCCTCCTTTGTATTGATTACCGTCATCACTTCTCTATTAACGTCTCCTCCAATTCTTTCTACTTCCGCTCTTAAGAACGAGGTTACTTGAGTGATGTTAAACATTAATTGTTCTGGATTCTTAAAGATACTATGATTAATCCGTTGCAATATGTACCTTGTTTGTTTAGAGTCCTTCTTAAAAACTACGGCAAACGTGTCATTAATATGCCCGTTGCCATACCTTTCATAACTCAGAAGCTCTCCTTCTACCTGGAATTGCTTTATTGCTTTTTCTATTAATTCTAACTTTATCTCATTTGCCATATTAAATATGCTCCTTCCAATAATTTGGATATTGGGAAATTACGAAACTCTTTGTAATTTTCTAATCTAGACATTCGCCTTCTACCACAAGTTCGTAGGGTAAACTCCCTGTTCCTTTAATTTTGCTATCTCTTTTAGGACAATCTCTTTATCCTCTCTATATGTAACACCAAACCACTTATCATCTGAATGTAACACTTTAACTTGCACCTTTTGTTTCTCAATCATATGTTGAACAACCGTTGGTAAGAAAAACTCGCTTTTTAATGGATTATTCGAAACTTCATTATCTAAAAATAAAGCGAACTCTTTCTCAAGTTCATCCATGATATTCTCTTTAAATCCCCAAAGATTCATAGATACTGTACTATCAATAGAGATATCTTCCCATATATCCTGATCACTATCATAGAATTTTACACCATCTTCAAATTTTTCAATCTTTGTTCTTTCTGTAATTTCTGTTAAGAAGCCTTCCTCGTTAACATCACATACTCCCCTAGCAACAGAGCCATTTTCCGTCAAAGTATTTTTTAACTGATAACCAACCATGGTATATAGATTATTCTGATTTTCATTAATAGAATTTAAGAAATCATAGATTTTAGTAAACGCCTCTCTACCATAGAAATCATCTGCATTAATTACTGCAAAAGGTCCCTTGACTTTGTCCTTACAACATAATATTGCATGACCAGTTCCCCAAGGTTTCATTCTACCTTCTGGTATTATAAAGTTTTTTGGCACCTTAGTAACCTCTTGGAAAACGTAATCAACCTCAACTATTTTCTCAATACGATTTCCTATTACTTCTTTAAACTCTTCTTCCATTTCTTTCTTAATAATAAAAATCACTTTTTTAAATCCCGCTTTAATTGCGTCAAATATAGAGAAATCAATAATAATATGTCCTTGTTCATCAACAGAATCAATTTGCTTTAGACCGCCGTATCTACTTCCCATTCCAGCAGCCATAATTACTAAAACTGGCTTTTCCATCCTTATACTTCCTTTCCACTATCACATTACGTAACAATCCATGATGTGTTACGTAATATTTTCTTTTGTTACGCTATCATCTTAGCATTTGTTATATGTTTTGTAAATAGAAAAAATGTTAATTTATAAATTAATTTCTCTATTGATGATAACTACCAGTTAATATTGACATTTTACTCTGTATAAGGTAAAGTAAACATATAACGTAACATTAACTAAACAAATTCTCAACTACACTAAAATTGAAGGGAGTTTCCAGCTATGAGTACTATACGAGAAGTTGCAAAATTAGCAAACGTCTCCATTGCCACTGTCTCTCGTGTTCTAAATCAAGATACAAAATATAAAATGACCGAGGAAACCAAAAACAGAGTTCTAGATGCCGTTACACAATTAAATTATGTACCTACTAAAGTACAGCAAAAGAAATCGTCAAATTCCCTCCCTACAACTGAACTTACAGCGAAGATTGGCTGCATCTTAAGAGTTACCAAGAAAGGCTATAACGATCCCTACTACATGTCAATTCTAGCAGGAGTTGAGACACAGTTACGAACAGTAGGAATCGATTTATCTTTCATAAAACCTGCAGCAATTTTAGATGATAAGAATTGTCTAGTTTCTACATTCAGTGACTCTTTAGATGGTTTAATTCTTATGGAACCTTTAAAAGAAGATATTTATCAATATATAAAAAAATGTGTTCCCCATATTGTAGGTATTGATACTTTAAGGGAGGATATTGATGATGTTGGATATGATCATTTGCAAAATGGTATCTTAGCAACAAATCATCTAATTAAGAAAGGGCATAAAGAAATTGGATTTATCGGAGGAAGTGGGGATTCTCAAGATATCAAAGATAGTCAGCGTTACCAAGGCTACTTAATCGCTATGCATAAAGCTGGCTTACCTATCCATGATGAATGGATCATCGATTGTAATTGGAATGAAGATGAATGTGTTACCAAGGTCGATGAATTATGTAAAAGTAACCACTATCCAACAGCATTCTTTGCTGCAAGTGACTTAATGGCCATGGCTGCAATGAAAAGTTTCTATACAAATGGTATCCCTGTACCAAAAAGAGTTGCTGTCATTGGCATGTCCGACATCGAAATGTCTCAGTATTCCAATCCTCCGCTAACTACCTATCATGTACCAAAAGAGGAAATTGGAGCAGTTGCAGCAAACTTACTTCTTTCAAGAATTAAAGGATATCAAACACTACCTCAAAAAATAATATTACCTACTAACTTTGTTGATAGATGCTCAACCTGATGTACGAATATTATCTTGGTCACCTTTTTCTACTACTACGCCCTTAATTACAATAAGGCTGACCCAATGGGGCTCTAAATTCCTTGGTGATGAGGGATACAGTGCAATTGAAATTCTTCGTAATTTCTACGGAGAAAATATGTTCATAAATACTGCTGATGAAATTGCAGGCGTTCCTTCCTCATGGCCAGGTTATGACTTAACAGTTGGTAGTAGTGGAGCTAAAGTAAAACAGATGCAAGAACAATTGAACGTTATCGCTGGAAATTATCCATTAATTCCAAAGATCGCTGCTGATGGAATCTTTGGTCAAAAGACCAAAGATGCAGTAGAAGTATTCCAAGAAATATTCAGTCTTCCTGTTACTGGTGTTGTTGATTTTCCAACCTGGTATAAGATATCACAAATTTATGTTGGTGTATCAAGAATAGCTGAACTTGTTTAATCACTGGGGTCAATCATATTATCAATATGTAACTCTATAGAAACGAAAACACGACATTCTATATGTAACTTATATAAGTTACATATGATATGTCGTGTTTTCGTCTGTATCTAGCTATGGTAAGTGTAGCTGTTCCGGCAGTATCCATCTTGAATTCTCCTGAAACATACCCTTGTATCTGATTGGAACTTACTGTAGCGGTCCCGATGCTTGTCCCAATCACAAACACATTACAAGTTCTAGGTCCCTGCCACCATTCATAATGACCAGTTGCCGAATAGATTACTACACTTGTAGTAATCTCATTTTTGTACCTCGGGTAAAACCCCTTTTAATACTACTGTGCTTCCAATGCTGCATTTTCATAACATTTCTCCTTTCCAACGTTGGTCGATGGTATATAACCATCGACCTTAAGTTGAGACAAGTAAATAATTTTTCTCATCTACTTTGTCAATTCTCAGTATAGCAACAAAGGTTGAGGATAAAAATGTAAAAATTATATTATCTCTTATCCACAGTATCAAATGTATATCCTGCTTCTTTAATTGTTTTAATTATACTCTCTAGAGATTGTACTGTTACATCATTAACTGAAGAATCATGCATTAGTATTATAGGTTTATTATATTTTTTAAAATCTTTTAAAACATTCCTAGTTACAGACGCTCTTGTAGGTTTACCAATGGAATCTTCGGCAGAAACCTGCCAATCATAATATACGAATCCACGCCTCTCCATCTCGGCCATTACTTGTTTTCTAATTCCCTTCATATACTTATTGTAACTACCACCAGGGAATCTAAAAACAACAGGTTGTGTCCCTGTAACTTCATACATTCTTGTATAAGCGAGATAAAAATCATCAAGATAATCCTTTACAGAAGCATAGATTTGTTTGTAGTTATGCGAATATGTATGGATACCAACCACATGTCCTTGGTCAATCATCTCTTTAATAAGGTCGTAGCGGTCTGGTGTTACAGACCCTGCAATCATAAAAAAAGTAGCCTTAATATCATATTTTTTTAGGATTTCCAATACTTCGCGTGTATTCTCACTAGGCCCATCATCAAATGTAAGGTATGCTACCTTCTTATCGCTGTGTACACTATCATTCATTGGGTACTTAAATATGTATTTTCTATAATTAAGTACATTAATATCAATTGCTGCTAGTGGAATCTTAGCATTTCTTTTTACATACATATCTGGATAAAGTTCCATATACTCTTCCTTAGATGAGATTTCTGCACTATTTTCCTTTTTCGCAGTTTCTTCTCGGTTTGTTTCTTGTTTTATCTGTTGTGTTATTTCTTGTTCTCCCTCCTCTATCGCCGAATCTTCTATTATCTCCGACTGCATAGTGGGCATAAAGATATCCCCTTTAAACAGCTTCCCCATTATAAACAACAAAATTATAACCAATATAAGGATAATCCTTTTCTCTCCCATGTTTCTTACTTCCTTAGTAACCTTCTTTACTCTCATTCTATGCAAAAAGAAGTCACATCATGAGTTAGTTTCTTATTGCTCTTCTATATAATATTCCCACGGGAGTAAATGAATGAAACGATCAATGACTCTTTTTTCATATCTTATAAATTTATTAAATATGACATTTGTTACTATCAAAATAATTCTATGTCGTGTTATAATCAGATAAGCTTTGCTATAAAGCAAACCCGTAATTGTTAAAATAAAGGAGAATCTCCATGAAATGGTTTAATAATCCGACTTCTATGGACGAAGTCAAGAAACAATATAAGTCACTCATACGTGTTTACCATCCCGATAATGGTGGTGACTTAGATAAGATGAAAGAAATTAATGTAGAGTATAACGAATTATGTGATCGTTTTGAAAAAGGCGCCACTGGTTATTCTGAATACTCCTCTTATTCCGGATATGGTAATAATAGTGCTTATTCCTCGACTGATGAATTCAGTAACATGGTTCGCCCTATAATTGAACAAGAGATGAACAAGACAATTACAATTGTGCTCCAAGCATTACGCATCTACCCATCCATTCAATCCAAATATGATAAATTAATCGCTCATGAACCCGTTCGTATCTATAATGATATTCCAACCGTACTAAAGGTAGCTTACGAGGAGATGCAAAGAACTCCTATAGCCGCGCAAGCAAATTATCAATTCATCGGACTTATGAGTGAACTTGAGAATGTTCGTCGTACTACAAAACAGACTTACGAATCTGCATGTAGACAATATGCACACAATCTAGACCAAGAACTCACTGATCTTTATCGTGCTATCGGTAATACCGTAAAAGATCAGATTCTTGCTGCAAAACAATCTGGTGGTTCTTTCTATGGCGGTAATCGCGGCTTCTATGGCTCTGGTCAAAATTCAAGCTATCCTCCTAGAAATGATGGCTGTGATGATTGTTGTCAATGTCTCACTTGCATGATGTGTTGCGATTGCATGAATTGTTGTTAATGGAGGTATTCAATGATAGGATATCTAAAACCGAAGGTAGATGATCTTCGTGTTTATGAATACAAACAATATCGTTCCTTTTACTGTGGTGTTTGTGTAGAATTAAAGAAGCATCAAGGTGAATTGCCTAGGCTGCTCCTTAGTAATGATGTAGCATTCTTTGCTCTCTTACTGTCTTCTCTTGCTGAAACGAAGACTACACAAACTACACACCGTTGTGCACTACATGTATACCAAAAGAAACCGATTCGTCTAAACGCCTATACTAAATTCATGGCAGATATGAATGTCATTTTCGCTTATGGTAAAATACAGGATAATTTACACGATGAAGGCGGTATGAAAGCTAGAACTAGTAATCTTGTCTATCATAGAAATTATAAAAAGATATGTAAAGAGTACCCAGATGAAGTCAAATGCTTTGAGCAATACACAAATAGGCTTCATGAAATGGAGTCTGCAAATTGCACGGATTATATAGAATTAGGCAAATTATTCGGTCAAACACTTCGTGATATGTTCAAGAAAGTAATCACGGTACAAGAAGACTCCGTGAGCAAATTATTCAACTATCTTGGACAATGGGTGTATTGTATCGATGCATTAGATGATCTAGAAAAAGATAACAAAGAACATGCTTTCAATCCGATGCTTACAGCTTATCAAAAAGATAAAGAAACTTTCTTAAAAGAAGTAGAACAACATATCAATTCCTTACTACTTCAAATCGTTTATCTATATACAGAGATGGAATTTGTTGATTATAAAGGTATTGTATTCAATATATTATGTATCGCCATTCGTGAAAAGACAGATGCAATATACAAGAAATATCATTGTACTACTTGCGACTAAATATATTATATAAGGAGAACGAAAACATGTCTAATTCACCTAAACAATCTTCGGCATTTTCCACCAAGACAATCAGTCTATGTGGTATATTTCTAGTATTTACCTTGCTGTTTTTGTTCCTAGCAGGTAGTGTAACGAATATCCAGATGATATCGTACTGCTTAAGTTCTATATTCATAATTATCATTCTAGAAGAGAGTAATCTACGAGCTGGTATCGCTTTTTATGTAGCATCTTCTTTACTCGCCTTACTGGTATTGCCAAATAAACTTGCAATTTTGCCTTATATCTTATTCTTTGGACATTATGGCATCTGGTATTACTGGTATACAAAAGCAAAGAATAAATATCTTGTTCATGCAGTTAATTATCTTGTTGCAAATATCAGTATATTCATAATATATTTCACTTGCAAGGAACTGTTTGTAGCACTGAAAATACCATCTTTTATTTTATTCATTCCAGTAATTGAAGTTTTCATCTTCTTGTTTGATTATATGTATGGAAGATGTTTGTATTATTATAGACGAGATATAAGGACGAAGATCTTATAATTCAAAAAAAGTTATAACTGATAATTCACAGTTATAACTTTTTTAGTTTATATTACATATTGAGTTTGCAAAACTCTCAACATTATCTACTAGCTTCTTATCTATTTAATTACTGTTTTTCCACCCATATAAGGTTGTAATGCTTTTGGAATATTAACTGTTCCATCTGCATTTAAGTTGTTTTCTAAGAATGCGATTAACATTCTAGGTGGTGCTACTACTGTGTTGTTTAGTGTATGAGCAAAATATTTACCTCTTTCACCAACTACACGAATCTTAAGACGACGTGCTTGTGCATCTCCTAAGTTTGAACAACTACCAACTTCGAAGTATTTTTGTTGTCTTGGTGACCATGCTTCAACATCGATTGATTTAACCTTAAGATCTGCTAGATCTCCTGAACAACATTCAAGTGTTCTAACTGGAATATCAAGAGAACGGAATAGATCAACTGTATTTTGCCATAATTTCTCGAACCACATCATACTATCTTCTGGGTTACATACAACGATCATCTCTTGTTTTTCGAATTGGTGAATACGATATACACCACGTTCTTCAATACCATGAGCTCCTTTTTCTTTTCTAAAACATGGAGAATAACTTGTTAGAGTATATGGTAAAGAAGTTTCTTGATTAATTGTATCGATGAATTTACCAATCATTGAGTGTTCACTTGTACCGATAAGGTATAGATCTTCTCCTTCGATTTTGTACATCATGGCATCCATCTCAGCAAAACTCATTACGCCAGTAACAACGTCGCTACGAATCATATAAGGTGGTATACAATAAGTAAATCCACGTTCAATCATGAAATCTCTAGCATAAGAGATAACTGCTGAATGTAAGCGAGCGATATCTCCCATAAGATAATAGAATCCGTTACCTGCTACTTTACGAGCACTATCTAGGTCAAGACCATTAAATTTTTCCATGATTTCAGCATGATAAGGTACTTCGAAATCTGGAACAACTGGCTCTCCATAACGTTTAATTTCAACATTCTCACTATCATCTTTTCCAATTGGAACAGATGGATCAATGATATTAGGAATAGTCATCATAATCTTAGTGATTTTTTCTTGTAATTCAGTTTCTTTTTGTTCTAATTCAGCTAGACGTTCTGATTCAGCAGTAACTTTTTTCTTCAACTCTTCTGCTTCTTCTTTTTTGCCTTGTGCCATTAATCCACCGATTTGTTTTGATATAGCATTTCTCTCTGCACGAAGTGCATCAGCCTCTTGTTTCGCTGTTCTACTTTCAAGATCAAGCGCTATTACTTCATCAACTAAAGGTAATTTACTATCTTGGAATTTGTTCTTAATATTTTGTTTTACCACATCTGGATTTTCTCTTACAAATCTTAGATCTAACATAATTGTTCCTCCATAATTTTAATATAATAGTCTCATGAATAAGAATAAAAAAACCTTCCATCCCATATCTAACGATATGGGACGAAAGGTTTCCGTGTTGCCACCCAAATTGCTGATTTCTCAGCCACTTCATTGTACGATAAAGGGTACGAACCTTTCAGCTCATCACTGACAACTCCGAAAGTGGAAAGATTAATCCTTTCACCGATTCACACCAACCATCGGCTCTCTGAAGAAACTCTTTAATCGTAGCTTTCATCATCGTTATTGTTTCTTATTCACGTATTAGTTATATAATAATATATAACGCATTTTGTATTATTATATACACAAAACCACAAAATTACAAGGGGTTGTTTCTTTTATTCGCCAAATTTATATCACAGCCTCAGTTTTTCTTGACCTTTTGCATTATTTGCATTACTATATACAAAGCTGACCGAAGAAATGGAGCTAAATTTGCACCTCGAAACTCCTCCTCTAATGTAATCCCTAGAGTTCTTCATAACGAGCTTCAATTATTAATTTCACAGTTTCGATTACAAGGAATCACCGAAGAGCAATTCTTATCCCTATGCACGGATCTTTATAATAAGGAGGGTTAATCCATGTTCATGAAAATCATTATGTTTGCATTCTGTTATCCTATACTTCCAATTATATACTTTATATTAAAGAACGAATTAGAACCACATAAGAATATTATTCTTGGTGTTACCTTACCATCAGATGAATTAAAAAATCCAGAAGTTCTAAAGATTGTAAATAAGGCTAAGAAAAGTATGCGTAACATTGCTATTGTTTTTTCAATCATTCCTTTTACCTCTCTCATAACACAATACGATTCCATAGTCTATGCCATATTTATCACTTGGATAACAGTAATTTGCTTTATCTTCTACATTCCCTTCATTAAAGGGAATTTACAATTACATAAACTAAAGAAGGAACAGAATTGGCATGTTGATGAAGAAGGTACTACAATTGTTGATCTTAAGGTAACATTAGAGGAACCGAATCCTTTGAACAAGTATTTGTTTTTACCAGCTATATTGTTAACATGTGCACCAATTATTATTGACATATATAGACTTGCAAACAAGGATTCTACCTTGTTATCCATAGCCACGACTACCTGTGTTGGATTAATAACCTTCCTATGCCCTCTCTTATTTCATAATGCGTATAAGACAAAACAAGAAATCGTTAGTCGTGATTCGTTACTAAATCAAACTCTTACAAGAATTCGCAGGTATAACTTTGGTAAATGTTTTATAGGAATATCGTATACTAACGCTATATATACAATCTTGTTTTGGCTGTATATTAATCATTATATAGATGGTATTCTTATCTTCTTACTTATTACCTTATTCTATACTTTCTTTATCTTATTGTGGGTATTACGTGCCGAATTTAAGGTTCGTTTAGCACAACAACAATTCAGTATACAAACAGAAAATTCTTTAACTACAGATGAAGATTGTTACTGGATCTATGGTTTGCTTTATTACAATCCAAATAATAAGCATCTATTAGTGGAGAAAAGAGTAGGACTAGGAACTGATTTGAATTACGCCAAACCAGCTGGTAAAATCTTCGCCGTCATCATAGCATTAATTTTATTAGCTATGCCAATCTCTGCTATTGGACTGATACAAAGCGAACTTTCTCCATTACTACTAACCATTGACGAAGATAGTATCACAGCTAAACATTTTAATACCACATATGACATTTTATTTGATAATATTAAGACAGTGGAAACATGGGATGAATTACCTGATATCTCGAAAGACAATGGAACAGGATTCTCTACTCTCTGTAAAGGTACCTATAGTATAGCTGGTAATGGTTCATGTACTGTATGTTTTAACCCTAAAAATCACCGTTTTATCATGATTACGAAAGAAAATGGTAAAAAATATGTCTTCAGCGGCTCAACGGATGAAAAGACGGAGGAGGTCTATAACATACTTATTACCAATATAACTAATTAAAGAAAAGCAAAACGGAGATATTACAAAGTGGATTTTACCGCTTTGTAATATCTCCGTTTTCAACATATAACTATCTAGATTATTTTTCAGATGCTTCTGTTAATTGATACATAATTTTCTCAAGTTTATCAAGTTCATTAGAGCAATTATTAATTGCATTATTATGAATAGTAATGTTCTCCGTTATGCTCGTAATCATTGCATCATTTTCTTCTGAACATGCAACTAGTGCCTCTATTTCACCATTAATAACTTCGAAATTTTGCATTATTTCATGAATTAGTTTATATTCTTCTTGTACCACATCTTCGGCAATATTTGCATTAATATCAATGTTGTTTAATAACTTCATCAAGTCATCCATCTTAGCAACACCGACACTAGCAGCCTCTGCTCCTGCTGTAGTCCTTTCTGATACCAGTTCCACTGTACTTGCTAATTTAACAATAATATTATGAATATTGCTTGAAGCTTTGGCACTATCTTCAGATAAAGAACGTATCTCATCAGCTACTACAGCGAATCCTCTTCCATGTTCACCTGCTCTTGCCGCCTCAATAGAAGCATTCAATGATAAAAGATTAGTTTGCGATGCAATTGAATTAATCTCATCTAAGATACTTGTGATTCTACTCATTTCTTCTAGTAGTATACCTGTAGCTTCTTTTGCTGACAGGACAGTTTTCCCCATGTCATCAAGTGACGATTTCACATTGTTAGCGCCTTCATTACCTTTCTTCACAGCACTAGTAACTTCTTTGAATCTTTCATCTAACTTACTTGCAAGCTCATAATTCTTATCAACACTTACAACTACATCTCCAATTTTCTCATTTACTGTTACTACTGCCTGTGTCACACTTCCTATGGCTTCTCTCATCTGTTCGGTAGATAGCTGAACATGATTAGCCTCTCTAGCCATTGTGTTCACTTCACCTGTAGTATGTTCTAATGAATTACTAAGACCCATTGCAATCTCAGCTGCTACTTTCTTATTCTCAGCTAAACTCTGTAACATCTGTGCCGATTCGTTAACCATATCCTCTCCACGTTTAGTTGCTAGATAGATAACGTATCCGGAGAATGTGAACAATAATCCCTTAGATACTGCCCTTAAAATCGTAGCTCCTTCTGATCCTTCAATTGCCTCTGGCATGATGATTCCAATTATCATTAATAATATTCCCACAGGAACAAAATACAGTTTTACAATCTTGCAACTAAAATAAGATGCCGCCATAGCTAGTGCTAGATATAGTGCCACAGCTGCTGTCGAACTGCCTCCTATAAGAATTGAATATGTAATAGCACAGGCAGATATAATCCATAACGTACCAATCGCTTTCTTTTCTAGTGTAAGCTTGCTAAAATATATTGCTATTGACAATATTAATCCCAACAACAAACAAACAATAGATACCGCTGTTTGAGGAGAAATACCATATTGGGAAAATGTCATCACTATAAGTAAAAGCACGCTCACTATAAGAATAATTAAGTTTCTGTTAAGTAATTTTTTCATTTAATTCCCCCAATAAATATATTGTTTTATCTAATTTTATTAAAATTTTACTGATAATGCAATATATTTTTAAAATTACCTAATCTTACCTATATGCTATTATTAAACATATCTATTACTCCAAATGAAATACTAAACTTAAATCTTTTGATACAGGGCTATGATCTTTATTTGTCTCCATTATATCAGCCATATAATCCCACCATTTTCTACAAATAGCTGTGTCTGCCGATTTAGCCCATTTCTCCTCATCTTCCAGTTCAATATATCCGTATAATACATTAGTTTCAGAATCCAAGAATATTGAATAATTACTCCCGCCATACTCATGAATCATATCTTTCATCTCAGGCCAAAGTTCATTATGTCTCTTCTCATACTCTTTCGCCATATCATCATATAATTTCATCTTAAATGACTTTTTAATCTTATCCATCTTCATACCTCCTTAGGTCAATGTTACCTATCTCCCTTAAGTTTTATTATCCTTTAATTCCGGTTGCTGCTACACCTTCAACAAAGTATTTTTGTAAGCATAGGAATACAATTAATACAGGAATTAATGATATTACAGAAGCTGCCATGATTAATCCATATTCAGATGAATATTGACCAATAAACATACGCAAACCGATCTGTAATGTCTTCTTACTTTCTGTAGTAAGATAGATACTTGGTCCAAGGAAGTCATTCCATGTCGCAACGAATGTGAATATTGTCAATGTTGATAATGCTGGTTTTGATAACGGAAGCATTATCTTTCTATATATCTTATACTCGCTCATACCATCAATTCTTGCGGCTTCACATAAGGAATCCGGAACCCCTTGATAGAACTGCCTCATCATGAATACACCGAATGCTGAGAATGCTTGTAAGCATATGATTGCTAGGTGCGTATCATTTAAACCAATTGAACGCATCATGATAAATTGAGGAACCATGTATACTTGCCAAGGAACAGCAATAGTTGCTATGTAGCCAAGGAATAAGGCGTTCTTACTCTTGAATTGTAATTTTGCAAATGCATAAGCAGCAAAACTACTTGTTAATAATTGAAGAACGGTAACGATTAATGTAATCTTCGAGGTATTTAATACAAACTTCATAAGAGGGATCTTAGTCCATATTACTTTATAATTATCCCATTTTGGATTTTCAGGAATCCATCTAATTGGTACTGTGAATACATCTTTATCATATTTAAGTGACGCTGATACCATCCATAAGAATGGGACCAACATTACTACTGTAATTGTAATGAGTACTACATATAATAATACTTTATTAATTTTACGCTTACTTCTTTTATTTAACATTATGCCACCTCCTGTATCTCAATTTCTTTAGTCATTTGCATAGTTCTTCTCTCCTCTGAATTGAACCACTGTTACTAATAATACCAGTGCGAACAGAACCATTGAAATAGCGCTTGCATAGCCATAATCAGATGAGGTAACAAATGCGGTTTGATAGATGTGATATACAAGAACTAATGTTGATGTACCTGGTCCACCTTGAGTTATCATGTAAACTTGATCGTATACTTTAAAACAGTTAATAGTAAGCATAATAATTACGAAGAATGTCGTTGGTTTTAATTGTGGCCATGTAACATTCTTGAATTTTTGCAATGCGTTTGCACCATCTAAACTTGCTGCCTCGTATAAATCGCCTGAGATACCTTGTAAACCTGCAAGATAGATAACCATGTAATACCCCATCGACTTCCATACACTGAATGCTACTACGGTGAACATTGCCCAATCAGAGTCAGCCGCCCAGCCTGGTAAGTTTTGTTTTGCTACTCCTAAATTAGTAAGGATAACATTAACAAGACCAGCACCAGGGCTAAAAAGATTATTCCACACTGTTGCTACTGCTATTAAAGAAGCTACATATGGGAAGAATCCGATTGCTCTAAAGATTGCTCTACCTTTTATCTTCTTATTCAACAAGATAGCTAATCCAAGAGCTGCTGCCAATGTAAACGGTACAGTCGCAATACAATATACAATCGTATTCCTAATAGCTGCTAGGAAACGCGTATCATCAGCCAAGCGTTTGAAGTTTGCTAGGCCAACAAACTGAATTGGATTATTACCATCCCACGACATGAATGCCAATATAAATGCAAATATAACAGGAATTAAAGTAAATATTGCAAAACCTATAAAGTTTGGTGCAATAAATGAATAAGCTACTATACTACGTTTTGCATCTCGGCTAAGTAATTTACCTGTCTTCAATTTTTCAATGGTTCTTTGTGTCTTCTGCATTTCTTTAAGAAGCTTATCTTTTTCTTTAATCTTTTCTTTATCCGTTTTGCTATCAAGCCCCCAAGTGTTGAATTCCGTCATCAATCTCTCTTGAAGCTGCTTCATCTTCGCATTAAGCTCATTCAACTTTTTTTGCTTTTCTTCTGCTTCTTGTAAAGACAATTCTCTATTTTTCATATGATCATAAGCCAGTAATGGCCTACCTCCTCCTTTTCGTATTTCTAATATATTGCCATAACATTTAGGGCATAATATTAGTTCGGGTATCAAAAGTCATAGACCTATAATAATCGATTATATTTACTCTTGTAGCTTGATTATTTGGCTTTTGACACCCGAACTAACATTTCAACATGTATCAGCAGCGTTGTCCTGTAACTAATTAGCTACCCTGTTTTTTAGTCAGGTGGTTTATGGCACCACCTGACCTTTTTAATAGCTTTTTCTTATTGACTATTTATTGATAATTTTACCTACTTCTTCGTTCATGTAAGCAATACCTTCATCAATTGTCATTGTTTCTGTCATGATATAATCATGTCCGTCATTTAAGATAACTTCGATTTCAGCACTCTTTTCATAAACTGGCATTTCAAGATAAGTGTTTGCTGTTTTTAATGCTTCTGCACTGTTAGCATCTGATGGGAATCCTTCCATACCAGAGATAGAATCAACTACGCTATCAGTCTTGATTGCTGGGAAGGTACCAGTTGATGCTATGATTTCGGCACCTTCTTCTCCACATACAAAGTTCATGAAATCAGTAGCAATTTCTTTGTTCTTAGAAGCACTTGTTACTGCTAATGAAGTAATAGTTGCTAGAGTCGATCCTGGTTCAACACCTTCTGCATGAGGATATTTAGCAATACCCCAGTTAGAGATATCTGAGTATTCACCAATACTAATTTTTTCGATTAACGTTGGAATAAACCATGACCCCATGTTCATCATAGCTACGTTACCTTGTGCAAATGCCCCAGAGTAATGTAAACTGCTTGTCTTAAGTGTTGCATAATCTTGGCTAACACCATCTTTTTGCTCGTTTAATACCATTTCATAATATGGTTTTAAAAACTCATAGTTTCCATCGATAATTGAGTTTTTGCCATCAAGAATACCGAATAATTGAACTGCTGATCTCCAAGTATGGTAGTGGGCACCATATACCTCATTACCTAAATCAGTCTTAGTAACTTGTCGAGCTAATTCATCATATTGTTCAAAAGTCATGTCGTTTGTTGGGTAATCAACACCAGCTGCGTCAAATATGTCTTTGTTGTAGAATAAAACCCAGAAATCACTTCTAAAAGGTAATGCATAGATTTGATCGTTAATTTCGATTTGATCAGTAATACCTCCATAGACAGATAAGTCAAGTGCGCTTGTATCAACTGCTTCAATTACATTCTTAGATACTAAGTTCATATATCCTGGAATGTCTTTTACTGTAACAACATCTAAGTTTGTATCGTTTCCTGCTAATTGAGTTGCTAATGCAGTCATGTAATCTTGTGATCCAAGGTCTACTAACTCAATTTCCACATTAGGATTTTTTGCAATATAAGCATCGATAAGTGGTTGATAATATGTAGTTGCTGCAACGTCCCAAACAGCCCATCTAATTTTAGTCTTTTCAGCTGTTGTATCTGTTGCTACATCTGCTGTCGTATCTGTTGTTGTATCTTCTTGTTTTGTTTCTTCTTTACTGTCGTTTTGCTTGGTTCCACAACCAGTGAACATTGTTAATACTAATGCACAACTTAGTACTAAGCTAATAATTTTCTTTCCTTTTCTCATAAAATACCCTCCTAAAAGTTTTGTAACAGTTGTATGTGTTCCTCAACCATAAACTTATTATATAGTTTTGATCTTGCCTATAAAATGTAATATTTTTATTATAATATTCATTATTTCAATCTTTTCAGCGACTTTTTTACTTTAATTAATAAAACATATACTATTTATTTTAAAACATGTAAAAAATTACAGTCATCGGTAATTCGCCCATATTTAATTATAAATATAGCTTGTATTTTATTGACATTGAACAATTACTTGTATATTATGGTTATATCTTATTGGTAAAGTAGGTGCAAAAGATGAAATATTACAAGTCACGCAGTATAAAAGTCACAATCATTAAAACGACCATGTTATTTACTTTGATTTTATCTATTTCAATCTCTTCTATTTGCTTTATTTCCTTTGAATCTCTATTAAAGAATAGCTTACAGCTCTCTACTTCGTCGAACCTGCAGTTAATAATGAAATCATTTACGTCGAACATGACTGATGTACAGACATTAGCCAGATGGTGTAGTATGAATTACACCTTAGCTAATTATCTTACTAATGAAGATAAGGAGGATAAAAAGACATCACTAGAAGCGTGGAACCGGTTAACTGAAGAGCATCAAAACAATCATGCCTACTATTATATAGAAAGGATTGTGGTTAGCAACTTCGAAGGTAAGTATCTACAAGCAACCGGTCGAAGTACAACGAAAGCAACTAAGATATCAGAGCATATACAGGAATCTGACTATTTTGATGATCTCTATAACGAATTCTCATTCAAGTGGATTGGATTACTACGTAATGAATACGGTGATAACACAAAAGATTTAATAATACCTATTATTCGTCCAATCTATGACAAAAGTTCACCTGATAAAATAGGCTGGGTATTCATAAGTGTAACTTCCAATATCTTAACAGATGCTCTTAAATTATATTCGATTCCTAGTGATAGTAAGGTGTATCTAACGATTGAAGATAAGACGTACTTAATTGATAACGATACGTTCACTTTAACAAATGATTTAGATGATGTTATTTCATTAAACCAAAGGACTGACAAAACAACTATACATACTATTAGAACGGAATCAGGTACTAAAGAAACACTGGTTACCTATAATAGTAATTTGAGTGGATGGTCACTTTCACAAACAATCTCTGCTAGTGTCTTTAATAAGCAGAAATCTATGTACATATTTATTATATTATTAGTCAGTGGAATCGTAATGCTACTTGGCGTACTTTTATTAATTTATCTTAATAGAAAGATTAACCGGCCAATCTATAAAATCAAGAAAAAAATCGAGTGTATTGCAAAAGGCGACTTTAGCGTCGATAAAGAAATCGAATGGGATAATGAGCTTGGCACCATTGGTATTGGTATTAATAAACTATCTGGTGATATTGCTGAATTAATTAATGATAAAATTCAAGACGAAAAAGAAAGACAATCTTTGGAATATCAGATGCTACTTAGCCAGATTAACCCACACTTTCTTTATAACACTTTAAATTCGATAAAATGGATGGCTACAATCCAGAATGCAACAGGTATAGCAGAGATGACTACCTCTCTATCAAGACTGATGAAATCCGTATCGAAGGATACTAATCAAATTATTTCTATACAACAGGAATTAGATTTACTTAATAACTATTTTATTATTCAAAATTATCGATATGGTGGAACAATTCGATTAGATATTGACGTAATAGATGAAGAATTATATCAATATCAGATTCCTAAATTCACATTACAACCGATGGTTGAGAATGCAATCTTTCATGGCATCGAGCCCAAAGGATCTGTTGGTAAGATAGTAATAACTATTGAATCCCTTGATGATCAGACCATTCGAATCACAATTGAAGATAATGGAATTGGACTATCCGATGAGCAGATATCTTCTATTTTAATAACTAACGATAATTCTAGTTCAGGTTTATTTCAAAAAATTGGCGTTAATAATGTAAACCAACGAATCAAGTATGCTTTTGGTACTAATTATGGATTACAATTTCATAGTAAAGAAGGTGAGTACACAATAATAACAATTTTATTACCAAAGTTAATTTCCTAACCAGCTGAGCCGCTGGGACAATGATACGAATAAGTACTTGGAAGGAGTAAGATCTAGATGTATAAACTACTTATTGTTGATGATGAACCACTTGTGCAGATAGGAATTAAATCCATCATAAACTGGAGTGAATTTGGTATAGATATATGTGGCACTGCAGTGAACGGAAAACAAGCTTTCGAATATATTGGTGAGTATATGCCTGAAATTGTTATTACTGATATTCGAATGCCTATTATGAACGGTTTGGAACTAATTAAAAATTGCAGAGAGCTCTACGGAAAGTTACCACTTTTCATCATCCTTACAAGTTATGAAGATTTTAACTTGATTAAAGAAGCCATTAAATATGACATTATCGATTACCTCGTAAAACTAGAATTAACTGCAGAATCTTTACGCGAAGTGCTACAAAAGGCACTCCTAATACTAGAAGAACAAAAAAATACTACTTCACTGCGAAAGTCTGAAACTGCTCTAAAGGCTTTTCATGATAAGTTCTTCATCTCCCTCCTTCATAATTTATTCAAATCCAATGATGAATTTCATGAAGAGGCAACGGCACTATCTCTTGATTTTATTGCCAAGAATTACGCAGTAAGTCTCTGCAACATAATACCCGAGCAGGTAGATACATTAAATCCAAAAAAATCAATGGATCTGTACTTTAGTGCCATGGAGATGCTACAAAACATAGTGAGCAAATACGTAACTTGCTATTGTACCTCACTAGATACCAAACACTTCTGTATTATATTCTTATTACCAAGTACAAATGAAAAAGAATGTAATGCTCTGATAGAAGAAGCACTTACGTCTGCTTGTAATATGATACATAATTACTTTAATGTTTGGATATTATCAAGTGTTGGTAGACAATATGAAGAACCACTTCAAATAGCTGATTCATATGAAAATGCACGCCAAATTAATACCTATGTTACATTAGAAAAGAAATTACTTATGTATGATACATTAATGCAGAGTAAGTTCAAGATAGATACGAACATTTTCAATTTGAGCTTATTCAAAGCTTCAATTCGAAAAGCTTTTGAGGAATATGATGCTGTTGCCTTCTCCGATACAATATCTGAGATTATTGATTTGTTTCGTATGCATCCTACCAAATATATTCAAGCACTCGATGCTGCTTGCAATATCTTATACCTATCCGTCTCACTCCTTACAGATGGAGAAACTATAATCAATAATATCTTCTCTTCTTACCCAGATGGATACCATTCTATCTATCTGCAAACTACCATGGACCAATTATTATCCTGGCTAGAATTTTTCCAGGTCAACTTATGCAAACATCTACAAAGCCACCACAAATCTTCTAAAGAAGAGTTAGTTGACAACATTATCGACTATATTAATTCTCATATTGATGAGAAACTAACCTTGAATGAAATAGCCTCCGAATTTGGTATTACACCAAATTATCTCAGTCTGATTTTCAAAAAAGAATCCAATGTAGGATTCTCAGAGTACATAACGAATCGAAAGATTTCAAAGGCTAAGCTTATGATGGCTTCTGGCAATTATAAAATCTATGAAATTGCTGATCAATTGGGTTTTGAGAATGCATTTTATTTTAGTAAAGTTTTTAAGAAAGTTGAAGGCTGTTCCCCAAGAGACTATCTACAAGCTAATAATTCACCTATTATACAAGAGAAAGGATAATAACTATGTTTTATGAAATTGCAAAAAATTATGAAGGTACGCTAACAAATTTCCTACCATACGCTACTGCTATGGAAAGAAAAGTATGGGATTGCCTGGATCCGATATGGATAGAATCTACCATTGATGCGGGACGTTCCTTCAAATCCTTTACCTTTACTCCTCTACCCGCAACCATGTTTCTAGACTTTACACGAATTGGAAATCGTTCCAATTACGAAGAGATTTTCTTTAAAAAACGCCGCGCTCTTAATGCATTAGTTCTAGCTGAATGTGCTTCTAATTCAGGTGAATTTATGGATGCTATTATTGACGGCATCTTTTCCATATGCGAAGAATCTGCGTGGCAACTTCCAGCACATAACTCCTACATAAGGGATACTCCTTGCTTACCTTTACCCGATGCAACTGATCCTGTTCTTGATCTGTTCTCCTGTGAAACAGGTGCACTTTTAGCTACGATTCACTATTTATTAGAAGAGAAGCTCGATGCTATAAGCCCATTCATAACCAAAAGAATTCGGTATGAATTACAGCACCGTATATACACACCTTATCTCTTTAGACACTTCTGGTGGATGGGTAATGGTGATGAACCAATGTGTAACTGGACAATCTGGTGTACACAAAATATTCTATTATCTGTTTTCTTACTTCCTAATGCCCCTGATTTCATGAATGAAGTATTCCTAAAGGCTTGCAAAAGTGTAGATTACTTCTTGAAAGATTATGGCGATGATGGTTGTTGCGATGAAGGTGCTCAATATTACCGACATTCAGGACTATGTCTTTTTAACACGATTGAGATTTTGAATGGCATTACAAATAACTTCTTTATTGATGTTTATCAAGAAAAAAAAGTAGGGAACATAGCCACTTACATAATGAATGTACATATTCATGACAAGTATTATACTAATTTCGCTGATTGCTCACCTGTTGCCGGCCGTGCAGGTGTTAGAGAATTTCTCTTTGCTAAACGTATTAATAATCCTGCAATGATGCAATTTGCTTCACAGGATTTCCACGCAGCTAATGACCTTTTACTAGCAAATGAAATCAATCTATATTACCGTTTACAAAATGCATTCACGATTATCGATATTAATAGCTACCAAACTGATGAAGAACTGTTTCACCCTGACATCTATTATTCAAGCGTTGGACTTTTCATCGCTAGGGATTCTAAGTATTGTTTGGCCGTTAAGGCAGGCGATAATGGTGATAGCCACAATCATAATGATACCGGAAGTTTTACGATATACAAAGATGGCTATCCATTCATAATCGATGTTGGTGTTGAGACATACTGCCAAAAAACATTCTCACCTAGAAGATATGAAATCTGGACCATGCAATCAGCTTATCATAATCTTCCAACCATAAATGGAATCATGCAAGAACCTGGAACCGGTTACCTTGCTACTAATGTTGATGTCTCATTAGAAGATGACGACTGTCATATTTGTATGGATATCGCTTCTGCTTATCCAAAGGAAGCTGGTGTTAAATCTTATCAACGTCTTGTAACATTTAATAAAGGCACTTCTATTACAATTAATGATTCCTTCAAACTAGATTCTAGTGATGATGGACAAGTTGTCATTAGTTTAATGACCTATGAAAAACCTCGTGTCATCTCCTGTGATAAATCCGCTGATTGTATGTCTAAGACAATGATTCAAATCGGTGACTTAGGTACTATATCTATTCTAACTGAAATTAGTCTTAGGATTGAAGAGATAGAAATAACCGATGCAAGACTAAAAACTGCCTGGGATCACGAGATCTATCGTATATTAATCACACCAAAAGAGAGTTCCTTCCAATTGCTAATTAAGGAATAACTAGGGCGCAGTTTAAAACTATTAAAGACTTGGTACACTTCTTACTGTTTTCTAACCATAAAAAGACAATTCACAAATGTGAATTGTCCTTTTTAGTTACATATCTATATTATTTGTTTAATTGGGGGCATACTTATACTTTACACATTTTGAGAAAGATATTCATACACTTCTCGTTCTGTAGTAAGTTGTAATGCTTTTTCAGCAATTTCATTTGCTTTTTCCATTGAAATCTCAGAAATAGCCTTTCTAGTTGCTAAAATAGCTGATGAACTAACACTGAATTCATCTAATCCAAATGCAAGTAATAATGGTATTAATTTTCGATCACTTGCAGATTCTCCACACATTCCTACCATAATACCTTCTGCTTTTGCAGCTTGAATAATTCCGCGAATACTACGTAAAACCGCTGGTTGATAAGTTGAATACAATGCTGCTACCTTTGCATTACCACGGTCAACTGCCATTGTATACTGTGTTAAATCGTTTGTTCCTATACTAAAGAAATCTGCTTCTTTCGCTAATAAATCTGCTATTAAAGATGCTGCCGGTGTCTCAATCATTACACCGACTTGAATATTCGGATTATACGCTAAACCTTCTACATCTAATTCTTTCATATACTTCTTAATTAATTCCTTGACACTACGGATTTCTTCAATACAAGTTACTAGTGGTACCATGATTCGAATATCACCGAATGCACTTGCACGAAGTAATGCACGTAATTGTGCACGGTAGATTTCAGGACGATCGAGACAATAACGAATTGCACGATATCCTAGAAACGGATTATCTTCTTTTGGAATCTCAAGATAAGGAATCTCTTTATCTCCACCGATGTCCAATGTACGAATGATAATTGGCTTTCCGTCCATTGCAGTAACAGCTTCTTTATATGATTCAAATTGTTCGTCTTCAGAAGGTAATGAGGATTTATCCATGAATAAGAATTCTGTACGGAATAAACCAACTCCTTCTCCACCTGATTCAACAACTGTTTGTGCTTCTTTTGGTGTTCCAATATTACCGAATAATTCTACTGCTATCCCATCAGCAGTTTTTGTTTTCATACCTTGGAATGCTAATAGATCTTTTTTCTCTTGCCTATGTTTCTTGTATTTTTCTTCATATTCTTCTACTTGTTCTTTAGAAGGATTGATAATTACAATCCCCTTCTCACCATCAACAATAGCATGTTCCTTATCCTGTAAGCTTGTCGTACAATTCTCTATACTTAAAACCGCAGGTATCTCTAACGCTCTAGCAAGAATTGCTGAATGTGAAGTCACACCACCTACTTCTGTTATGATTCCAACTACATTCTCTTTCACAATTCCTGCAGTCATTGATGGAGTCAAATCACGTGCTACAAGTATTGTTCCTGCTGGTACTTTACTAATATCTACATCTTGAATTCCAATTAATTGTTTAAGGAAACGTATCTTGATATCATGGATATCACTTGCACGCTGTCTCATCATCTCATCTTCAATTGCAGAGAACATCTGTATGAATGTGTCACAAACCTCTTCCATCGCTTGTTCCGCACATTTGCCAGATTTAATTGCTCCTTCTACTTCTGTTTTCAATGCCGGATCAGATATAATCATTACTTGACCTTCAATAATTTCAGCTTCCTTATCTCCGATCCGTTCCCTTACATCTTCTGCTACTTGCATTGTATTGGTAGCAAAAACTTCCAATTCTTTATTGAAACGTTCTAATTCTGTTTCTACGTCAACTGATTTGTCTTTGTCATATTCCATTACAGATTCTCTTAGTAAAACAATATGTCCTATTCCAACTCCACCGGACGCTGCAATGCCATTATACATAGCATACCTCCTATCTACCTATGTCGAAGCGCCATCAACCTAGGATTTATTCACCAAATCCGTTGTTGTATATTTCTTCAAATTTAGCTAATGCTGCTTCTTCATCTGCTCCATTACATTGTACTTCGACTTCAGTACCACATTTGATGCAAGCTGCCATTACGTTCATAATGCTTTTTGCATTAACTGTTGATCCGTTAACTACAAAGTTAACATCTGAACTGAACTTCATCATTTCCTTCGTTACTAAGCCAGCTGGTCTCATGTGAAGTCCTTGTTCATTTTTGATTGTAAATTTTTTACTTACCATTTTTTAATCTCCTTTTTTATCTATTAATATTAATTTTGTAAAGCTAATTCACTATAATGATTTTATTATATCTATATTTGATATTCTTATCCCTTAATGATTATTCGTTTATTTATTAACCTGTTTCTTCAAGAATGATAGAATTAACATACCAACTACAGAACCAACTACTAATGCTACAATATAACCGAATACATTGCCTACTACAGGGAATACGAAGATTCCTCCATGTGGTGCACGAAGTGTACAACCCATTGCCATTGAAATTCCACCAGCAATTGCTGAACCTATAATACAAGAAGGAATTACACGTAACGGATCTGCTGCTGCATAAGGAATTGCTCCTTCTGAGATGAAACATAATCCCATGATATAGTTTACAAGTCCTGATTTTCTATCCTTTTCAGACCATTTGTTCTTAAAGAACGTTGTAGATAATGCAATTACTAATGGAGGAATCATACCACCAATCATAACAGCAGCCATGATATCATAATTACCACTTGCAATTGCGGCTGTTCCGAATACATATGCTGCCTTGTTAAATGGTCCACCCATATCAATTGACATCATTCCTGCTACAACACAACCAAGTAGTACTTTACTTCCACTACCCATAGCATTTAATACATCTGTTAAACCTGAATTGATCCCCCCTACAACTGGGTTAATCGCACACATAATCAATCCCATAAACAGAATACCAAAGAGTGGGTATAGTAATACTGGTTTAATCCCTTCTAAACTATCTGGTAATTTACTGCATAGTTTCTTTAAACCAACCACTAGATAGCCACCAATGAAGCCGGCTAATAAAGCTCCTAAGAAACCTGCAGATATTCCTTCTTTGGCAGTTAAAGTCATACCTGTTGCTGCAATTGAACCACCAACAAAACCTACTGCTAACCCTGGTCTATCTGCAATACTCATTGAAATATATCCCGCTAAGATCGGTAACATAAATCCGAATGCAGTATCACCCACTCGCTTAAAGAACGCTGCAAGTGGTGTATTAGAACCAAAGTTTGATGGATCGATTGAATAATCATCTAATAAGAAAGCTAATGCGATTAGAATACCACCACCAATAACAAATGGTAACATATGCGATACACCATTCATTAAATGCTTATATAATTGTCTACCAAAGCTTTCATTACCTTCACTTACTTCACCTGAATCATCTCCCGAATGATGGTAGATTGGTACTTCTTTATTAACAATCTTTTCGATTAATTCCTGCGGCTTATGAATTCCATCGGCTACTTTAACTTTCAGTACAGGCTTTCCATTGAATCTTGCCATATCAACGTTCTTGTCTGCTGCAATAATAATACCATCTGCTGCTTCAATCTCTTCTTTCGTTAAGACATTCTTAGCTCCACCTGATCCATTTGTCTCAGCCTTTAATGTATATCCTAGATCTTTTGCTTTCAACTCTAAGCTTTCAGCTGCCATAAAAGTATGTGCAATTCCTGTTGGACATGCTGTTACTGCTAGGATGCGATACCCTTTTGATTCTTCTTTCACAGGTTCTCCGAATTTTTCAATCTCTTTTTCATTAATAATTGCTAAGAACTCTTCTGGAGTCTTCGCATCTAATAAACGTTGTCTGAATGCAGGGTCCATTAACATAACATTAAGGTTAGCTAATACTTCAAGATGTACATCTCCACCCTGTTCTGGTGCTGCAATCATAAAGAATAAGTTACTAGGCGCACCATCCATAGAATCACAATCCACACCCGAAGGCACTGTCATCGCTGCAAGTCCAGGTTTTAAAACCGCTTTATTCTTTGCATGTGGAATTGCTAGTCCTTCTCCAATTGCCGTAGTTCCTAACTCTTCTCTAGCAAGAATACCCGCTTTGTATTCTTCCTTATCTTTAACATTACCAACCTGCGCATGTAAATCAATTAAGATTTGTAATGCTTCCTCTTTTGACTTTGGCGTCGCGTTTAATGCTATTGCATTGTTTTTTAGAAGATCTGTTACTCTCATTCTATTTACCTCCAACCATTAGTTCAATTCCTATCTCAACGAAAAAGTTTCTCAAAATTTACTTTAATATCTATAACTTTTGTAATAAAGTTTCAATAAGTTCTTTACTTCCAAGCCCTGGTGAAAATGCAGTTGCACTTCCTGAAGCCGTTCCCAAACGTAATGCTTCACTATATTCACCGGTTTTAATATACCCAGCTAAAAATCCTGCTACCATAGAATCTCCTGCACCTACTGAGTTAACAACTCTACCACTTGGAACTCCCATACGATGCACCACGTTATTCTCATCTATTAATATCGCACCATCCGAAGCCATTGAGATCAGTACATTACGAGCGCCCATCTTCTGTAACTCATAGGCATATCTAATAATATCTTCTTCTGTCTCAATCGTAACGCCAAACATTTCTCCAAGTTCATGGTTGTTTGGTTTAATTAAAAACGGTTGATATTTAAGTACATTTTTTAATAAATCTTTTGTAGCATCCACTACAAATCGAATCCGCTTCTCATATAATCGTTCCATTATCTGTTCATATATATTATCTGGTAATGTGCTAGGTATACTTCCTGCCAATACTAAAGTATCCCCTTCGACTAATTTATCTAACTTCACAAACAATTCATTAATTGCTGTCTCTGGAATAGAAGGACCATTGGCATTAATTTCTGTTTCTCTATCCGCTTTAATCTTAAGATTGATACGGCTTAGTCCTTCTGTTAATCGAATAAATTCAGTCTGAATTCCTTTTGATTTAATACCTTGTTCAATCGCATCTCCTGTAAACCCAGCTATAAATCCAAGTGCAACACTATCTAACCCAAGTGTTTGTAACAACACTGACACATTGATTCCCTTACCGCCATAGTATATTTCTTCGCTTGTGGTTCTGTTTACATGTCCTGTTATCAACTGCTCTACTCTTACCACATAATCAAGTGCCGGATTAAACGTTACAGTATAAATCATTGCTTACATACCTCCTTTACTATAGCTGCTTCTCTATACTTTTCATCTGGTACATAGTCAGTTATAATACATACCTGATCAAGTGATGCAAATGTCACGGAAGAAACCTTCCCAAACTTCGTATGATCAGCTAATATGTATGTCATATAGCTACGTGCTGCTGCTTCTTTTTTCATAAGCGCTTCTTCGATTTCAGGCGTTGTCATTCCTTGAAGAATGCTAATTCCATTCGTACCTAGAAAACCCTTCGTAAAGTTATACTTTCTAATATTATGAATACCTTCAGCACCTACTAATGCTTCTGTTGCTAACTTAAGTTCTCCGCCAATCAAATAAGCTCTACAACCTTTTTGTACTAGCTTCTTAGCATGTGCAAAACCATTGGTTACATAAACTGCTTTCTTATTGGTTATATAATCAACAAGCTTCAATGTTGTAGTTCCAGCATCAATATAGATAAAATCATCATCTTTTATTAGGGAGGCTGCATAACGTCCTATTTCATTCTTCTCATTGATATTCAATGAGGATTTTGTTTCTACATCCGCCTCAAACGACGTTATATCTTCTAGTACAGTTGCTCCACCATGTACCTTGTTCAGTTTTCCCATCTCATGTAGTGTAATAAGATCTCTTCTTATTGTTGATTCTGATGCATCTAGATCTCTAGTTAGCTCTGTAACTGTTACAGCTTTTCTTTCTTGTAAAACTTGAAGTATTAAATTGTGCCTTTCCTGAGTTAGCATATTCATTCTCCCCTCGAATTCTCATTACTAGTATAGTCATATAATATCATCATTTTCTTTCATAGTCAATCATTTTCTTTCAATTTCATTCATTATCAATCATATATAGTCATTATATTTCGATATTCTTGTGTTTTTCCTTCACTTGAATTCAAAAAAAGTAAAAGTGGTTATCGTTTATTACACAATAACCACTTTTACATATATTTTATCTAAAATATAATCAAATATTCGTAATCTCTTTTTCTTTTAAAACCGGATTTTTCTTAATCTTAATAATTAAAGGAATAACCATTAGTATCCACACGATTGGTTCTGCTAGTATTATTCCCATATAGTCAAGGTGTGGCACGAGTAGAATTACGACCAATACCTTACCCACAAGTTCTATCATACTAGATACAATCGGTGTAGTATGGTCCCCTATGCCTTGCATAGCATTACGTAATACTGTAATCATGGAAGGGACAAAATAAAATACAGTATTGATCTTTAAATATAACGCTGCTGTCTTTATAATCTCAGGATCAGTAGATCCCGTTACCATATGTACCAACCATGGCGCAATAGTATAACTAGAAATTATCACAATCCCCGACCATATCCATGTTATTTTAATAACACTACGGATTCCTTCTTTAATACGTGATATCTTACCTGCTCCAAGATTCTGACCACAATAGGTAGTCATTGTAGTTCCACAAACACCAAACATCAGCATATAGATTTCTGTAATCTTTCTTGCAGCTGTATGAGCCACGATTGTCTTCGTTCCGAAGGTATTGATTGCACTTTGTAATACCACTGTACCAAGAGAGACTAATGACAACATAAATCCCATTGATAATCCTGTTGAATACATCTGTTTGATATAGTGCCAATCCACCTTAAAATCTTCTTTCTTTAGATGCAGCATAGGATACTTCCGCCAAATATATACAAGACACATTATTACTGAACATACTTGTGCCAATACCGTTGCGTAAGCTGCTCCTTCCACTCCCATATGAAATCCTAGAATAAACAGATAATCTAAAATAACATTAAGTATAGTTGAAATGATTAAGAATATAAGAGGTGTTATCGTATCTCCAATTGCACGCAATACACTAGCACAGATGTTATACGATAAGGTAACAATCATTCCAAGGAAAATAACTCGTATATAACCATATGATTGTTGTATTACTTCATCTGGGGTATTCAATACACGAAGTAACGGCATAAGGAAAGTTACACTTAGTACTGTAAGGGCTAACGTAGTCACTATCCCTAATGCCGCTGTCATAGCTGTCGCCTTACGTAACTCTTTCTCATCTTTTGAACCAAAGCTTCTCGCGACATTAATTGCAAAACCATTGGTTAGCCCTAACAAAAATCCAATAATTAATGAATTAATGGAATTTGTCGCTCCTACAGCAGCCAATGACTGCTCTCCTAACGTCTCTCCAACGATTCTAGTATCAATCAAATTATACAATAATTGAAATATGTTACCCACCAATACCGGTAAGGCAAATTGAAAAATTAATTTGATTGGTTTCCCTTTTGTTAAATCTTTCATCCTATGTACCACAACTTTCTAATCTTATTTCCGACATAAAAAAAGCTTCTTACTTCAGAGCAATTTCCACTATATCATATTGGTATATACTATTCAACAATATTCGAGGGCTAGAAAGCAAAACTCTTGTACTTTCTTGAACTTCTTTGCCGACGGTCTATAACACAAAACATATTTATCTTCACCATCATAAATTAGTAGAAAATAATTTTATAAAGTATAGTTTTCCATTAGTTACAGATACTACACTTGTTTATGTGTCATTTGTCAATTGCAAAACTCCACAGATATGTTGTCGACATGGAGAAGAGTTTTCCAATTGACGATTATAAAAGAAAAGAGGGAATTGTATGCCTGTAGATTTTAAAACAAGTGAAACTAGAGAAAACCTAATGCGTGCTTTTGCGGGTGAAAGCCAAGCTCGTAATCGTTATACCTTTGCTGCCGAGATAGCTCAACAGCAAAAACAAAAAATGGTAGAGGAATTGTTTAGATTTACTGCCGACCAAGAACGTGCTCATGCTAAGATATTCTATGATCTCCTTCAAGAATTCACTGGAGAGAATATCGAAATTTCATCAGCTGCCTATCCAATTAATGTATCGGAGAATCTTGAGGATCTTTTAAACTTTGCAAAACATAACGAATATGAAGAAGCTAATGATGTTTATATCAAGTTCAGCCAAAAAGCAGAAGAAGAGGGATTTGTTAAAATTGCTTACTGCTTTGCTGAAATTGCTAAGGTCGAACAAATTCATTGCGATCGATTCGAAAAACTAGCGGAGGTTATGAAGAATAGCCAACTATATTCTGCTGCTTCACCATCTGTTTGGATTTGTATGAACTGTGGTTACATCTTCGAAGGTACTCAAGTACCACTTAAATGTCCAGTTTGTCTATATGAACAAGGCTATTTCTTACCTGTTGATTTACTTAGTTGTAAAGACTTCTTAAAAGGAAAAAACAATTAATCCGAAATAAGCACACGCCATAAAAAACAATCTCAAATTGTTGAATGACGATGGAGAATAATCCATATTCTCCATGGCACACAACTTTTCGAGATTGTTTTTGTTTCATTAAATTCTTTTTCTATCTAAAGAAGCAAGGGTATTTATTATTATAATTTCCCCAAACAGTATAAGGTAGTTTGCAAAAATAATACGTACAGAATAAAGCCTCTGTTTGATTCAACTCCATTGTCAAATCAAATAACTCTTTATTAAGAGGAATGAATATAAGATCTGTACATGCTTCATAGCGACTAAGCGTGTCTTTACTTTCATCTGATAAGACACCGCGGATTCTTTCTTTTTCCTCCGACTTAAGCGTACCATAATACCAATCTACATAAGCCCCATCATCTCCATTTTCTTGCCAGAGTGAATATATAGAATTCTTTAGTTCTTCCTTGTTTCCCTCAAGTATCTTATTGTTATAATTACGAAATCCTTCGTCTATTCGTTCGAAGTAAATTGCTCCCTCATCTTCTAATGCTTTCTTATTAATTGCTCCTATTACCTGAAAAACTTGCTTCTTCATCTCAATTATTCAACTCCTTCTTTCACTGTTTGCCCTCTCCATTGACAGTCGAATTGCTTCCTTGATAATTAACTATGAATATTCCAATACAAACTAAAATTAGCGCAAGCATTCCCTTCATTCCAAATGATTGACCTTTCTCATCTAAGAATATAGAAGATAGAATCACTCCACTTATTGGATTAACAAAACCAAAAATTGCAACTTTCGATACTGGATTATATTTCAATAAAATACCCCAGATAGAGTATGCTACAGCAGATACCATAGCTAGATAAATTAGCATACCAATACCTTTACCGGTAATAACAGTAAGCTTTCCACCTCCTATAGCACCAAATATTATCATAATTACACCACCGACAAAGAATTGATATCCACTTAACACTACGGGATTTTCATCTTTGGAATAACTTTTGATGATAACAGATGACATTGCGTATGCTATCGTACATAACAAAATGAATCCTTCTCCAGTAAACTTCATATGCATATCCAGTCCATCTTTTGTTAGATTAATAATCACAACCCCAGCAAAACCAAGAATACAACCGATCATCTTTTTCCAAGTTAATTTTTCTTGCCTAAAGAACACACATGCAATTATAATTGCTACGAATACATTGGAACCATTAATAATAGCCGCTTTCACACCTGACGTATTTGCTAATCCTATATAGAAAAATACGTACTGTAGAACTGTTTGAAACAAACATAAAACGAATATCTTACGGTAGGATTGTCTCTTGGGTATTAAAATCTTACGATTCATTATACTTCCTAATATTATAGTTAATATTCCCGCTAAAGCGAAACGATATCCTGCAAACAGAATTTGTGTTGCAGAATCACTTCCTCCGATTTCAAAATATTGATATCCTAACTTAATTGCAGGGAATGCACTCCCCCATAATGTACAACATATTGTAGCTAGAAGACACACAACTGCTGTTTTCACTAAATATTCCTCTTTTGTTTTCCCTGTCATGGTAAACCCTACCTTTCCATTAATCTCCTGTTGCGTAAATGTTACAAAATTGTTACAATATTTTTGTACTTAGCTAATACAAATAAAAATAAGGAGGACGAAACTATGTGTTTTAATTTTACAAGCTGTTCCGAGTTATTTAATGCTATTTGTAAATATTTAAACTTCGGTTGTTAATATTAGGGCTCTGGTTATTCCAGAGCCTCTTTTATTTAATGTAACATTTTTGTAACATTTAAAAGCAACATATTTACAAAAATTCATTATTTAACTCCTCCGTATAATCAGTTGCCTTACTTTCAAATTCTATATCATTTCTTTAGATTTATCAATCGAAATGCTTGTATAAATAGCCATTATAAAAACGCTGTTGCGATAAATTATTTTGCAACAGCGTTTTTATATTTATTTCTTTAGATTAAATTTTCCTATTAATTCATTTAAATTCTCTGACTGTGCAGACAATTCTTCACTGGTTGCAGAGGTTTCCTCTGCTGCTGCGGAATTGTTCTGAATAACCACTGAAATATGCTCCACACCCTGTTCAATCTGACGCATGGAATCAGCTTGCATTGTGGACACATCGCTAATCTTCTTTGTAGAAACCGCTAACATTTGAATACCTTCAATCATGGTTTTAATCATTTCTGTGGTTTTCGCGGTAATCATGTTTCCATTATTGATTTCTTGAATAGCATTTTCAATTAATCTCTTTGTATTCACAGCAGAATTTGCGCTATCTGCTGCTAGCTTACCAATCTGATCTGCCACAACTGCAAATCCTCTTCCTGCCTCTCCTGCTCTTGCTGCCTCAATCGATGCATTCAACGATAAGAGATTCGTTTGAGAAGCAATATTCTCTATCTCAGCAATAATATTTGCGATTTCATTGGATGTGCTGTTAATTCGCTCCATGGCTGCAATCAAATCAGCAATATTTTCATTGCTTTCTTCTGCCTTATGTTCGAATTCCCTTGCACTGATATAAGACTTATTGGCATTCTCTGAGCTATCTACAATAGTCTCTGTAACATTTTGAATTGTTGCTGTCAGTTCCTCTACTGCTCCCGCCTGTTCTGTCGCTCCTTCCGCTAAAGACTGCGCACTTTCAGCCATTTGTATAGAACCCATAGCAACCTGATTAGAAGCTTCATTAATCTGTCCTATTGTATCACTTAAAGATACCGCAATTGTTTCAATCGCTACACCCAGGGCTTTAAAATCACCCATATATTCAATGTCTGAGGTTATATCGAAGTTTCCTGCTGCGAGTTCCCCAAGTGCTCTGCTTATTTCGTCAATATACAATTTTAGCATTGCTGTAGCTTTTTTAAAGGAATCTGCCATATCACCAATCTCATCTGGGTACATTCTCTCAATTTCGATGTTCAAATTCCCCTTTGCAAGCTCTGCTGAAGCTTCGTCTATCTTGATAATAGGTTCTGCAAACATTTTTGCAATAGCAGTAGCAAACCTAATTGATATGATAGATGAAATAATAATTACTATTACAATTATTATTATTATTATACGAGTCAGGGAAGATAAATTGTCTGATATCTCATGACCCATTGTTTCGTTCAAATTGGCAAGGTTCTCTGCAGCTAGTATAATTTCATCTAAAATAGGCTCAGCCTCCGTACGAAACATTCTCAGTGCTTCATCCTTTTTATTCTGCTGTCCGAGCTTTATTATTTCCTCTCGAACTGAACGATAAAAAGGTAATTTTTCATCTATGATTGCTATATATTCCTTTTCCTTATTCGTTTTGCAATTAACCTTTATATCCTCTAAATCTTCATCTGTTTTTTGAACTATAAGCTCAAATTCTTCTGTCGTTTTTTTAAGTTCATCTTCATCCTCAATAAGAATAATATCCCTGAAAAGAGTAGCTGCCTTATTTAAATCAGCATTAAAGCTTCCTATCTCACCTTGAATAAATCCATTTTCAACTAATGCAATGCTATATTTGCTATCAGCATAAAAAAGTCCAATGACACCAAAGACACCAGAAATACTAGCTATTAATAGTATAACTATAAAGCAGTATCTTAACTTTTTCTCCACCTTCATGTTTTTAATTTTGTTAATCATAAGTTCATCCTTCCATTACATATCTCTTATTAATATAATTAACTTAAAAGAATGTTTATATAGGTTTCCTATTTTTCTTACATACTTCCTATTTTATGTACAATTGTATTAATAGAAGTATTATTTTTTTGTATTTTATCAAGAATTCTGACATTAACGATTATATTTACTATTTATATGATTGTCAAGTTAAAATGCACAAATATAAAAGCTGAAGAATATGACTAATTTTTATTAAAATTGGTATAATAAAAGGCCTGCACAAGGCAAGCCATTTATTATTTTAACTTTTATTCCTGCAAAAGTAATGAATCTATATAGCTACATAAACAATATTACATTTGCTTTCTTACAATCTTATATTCATTATCCAATTGAAAATATGGGCAGTTATAGAATTTATCTTGTAGGAATCGAACCATCTCATCCTCATCAAGATTTACTTCACACTCGTAATAACCATATTCTTCATCATATACATAGTTGCTACAACATTCACAATTTGATATTGTTTTAGCCTTCATAACAAAGCTCCTCCTATAAAAAAACTAGAAATGGTAATCTAAACATACTGTCTAGATTACCACAATAATTTCTATATTACAAGCTATCTAATTTCAATCGATTATTAGTTTTTTGCTGCACCATCTACAGACAATACAACGCCGGTTATGTAGCTTGACATATCACTACCTAAGAATACGAATGCATCTGCCACTTCTTCAGGTTCACCGATTCTTCCAAGTGGAATCGTGTCAATAATAGGTTGAATTATAGCTTCTGGTAAGCTTGCTACCATATCTGTTCTCGTAACACCTGGTGCTACTGCATTCACACGAATTTTATAAGGTGCAAGTTCTAACGCTAACGATTTTGTTAAACCGTTTAAAGCAAATTTAGAAGCAGGATATCCGCAACCCGATTGCTGTCCATAGAGACTAACCATTGAGCTAGTATTAAGAATAACACCGCCGCCTTGTTCTTTCATGATATTCGCAACAACTTGAGAACAATAGAAAACAGCATTCACATTCAAATCCATAATCTTTTCGAATTCTTCTGGATTATATTCAAAGATAGACTCTCTAGCTGATATTCCAGCATTGTTTACTAATATATCAATTGAGCCATATTCTTTCTTTACATTCTCAAAATCTTTGTTAATCTCTTCATGATTACATAGGTCTGTCCACATACCAGATACCTTATATGTAGGATCTTCTGCCTTTAACTCTTCTACTGCTTTTGTTGCAGTCTCTTCTCTAGAACCGCAGAGAACTACTGTAGCCCCTTGTTCTAAATACTTTTTAACAATTGCTAATCCAATACCTCTTGTCCCGCCTGTTACAATGGCTACTTTACCGTCAAGTAACTTCATAATTTCATCCTTTCCTAATGAATGCCGTTTTTGAACAACATCATTCTTACATCATACATTTATTATTAAATCGTCCAAAGACGTTTTAATCGGGATTCAACACGAACACGAATATATTAAGCGTGTTTTCTTTTGTTACCAACCTAAAACATTTATTTTAGTATAAGCCTTAGCTTCTTCAGTAGTTAGTTGTCTTCTTTGATCATTCAAACATGCACCTAAACCTGTATTCTCATATTCATATAATCTCTCAGTTTCAGGATATGCCTCATGCATCTTCGTCCAACCATCTTTTCTAATATGTACTCCTAATTCGCAATTCTTAAACACTGTGGCAGAGCATACAGGCTCTGTTCGCATACTTGGATGCCATGGTCTTCCAAGATATACTGAGTTCTCTGCAATCCCCTCATCTGCAGTGAGTTTACAATTAATAAGTAAGAATCCAAATTCATCTCTTACTCTTGTACTAGCTGCAGTCACATAACCATTCTCAGTCAAAGAACCTCTATCTAGGGAATGGATTTGACACTCTTCAAATACTGCGTGAGCTGCACCAAATATAAAATCTACATCTCCTTCAAGATAACATTGAAGAAAATAGCAGGAACCCTCCATAGCATATAACGTATCTTGATATCCTTTGAAAGAACACTCAATGAAAGTATTACATTCTCCACTAGTACTTACCGCTACTGCTTGCCTTCCCATCGCATCAAAACCTTTTTGGAAATAAGAATTCTCAAATGTTATTCCCACTGCAGTAACATGACTTCCATTAACAAATACCGTAGGACTTCTAAAGGTCCCCAATTTTTCACCTTTTTCATTAACGAGGCCCGCATAATTATCATAAGTAATAACGGTTTTATCGATGCCTTCTCCTACAAGTTTAATATATGATTGATCCTCTCGAATTGTAATTACTTGTTTATAAATTCCTTCACGAATACGTATTGTAATAGGCTCTACATTACCAGCAGGCACCGCATCAATTGCAGACTGTATATCTATATAATCCCCACTTCCATCTTTTGAAACTATAATATCTTGCTCCATCATTCCCCCAACTTTCTACTACTCTGAAAAATAAAATAACTTATGAGAAGCTATTTATCACTTCGCATAAGTTACACATCGGAACAAGTTCCTTCGTGTAATAACTCTAGAACTTCGTTCTTTCGCTAACTTATCAGGTGAAATCAAATACTCACTTCGTTCGTGCTTGATTTCCCGCTGATAAGTTACATTATACCTTTATTGGCAAAATATTGCATCATATTTCTACATTAATCTTAAAATACTTCTTCTACCCATTCCATTCGTTGTAGATATTGTTCTACTATAGATTGTCCCATATTAGGGTGAATAGTCTCTGTATGTGAGATCGTAATCGCCGACATAGCAATCGCATATTTAACGGTGTCTACGATAGATAACTCATTCATGAATCCATAACCTAAACCAGCTACACAGGAATCCCCTGCACCAGTAACATTCACTACTGATACTTTATTTGCTTTAATGATTCCTTCACATTCTCCATTATTGTAATAGATACCATCAGCATCTAGACTGATGAGTACATTCTGTACACCCATACTACGGAAATACGCTCCTGCTTTTCTTACATCTTCTTTACTCTTTAATTCAAATCCACAAAGTACTTCTGCTTCTAAACGATTTGGCTTAATAGTATGGAAGTAAGAGACAAGATGTTTAATTCTCGCAACCTTCGCTGCAGATACAGGGTCTAATATAAATCTTGTCTCATCTTTATAAGTTGTTAATAGATACTCAAGAATTTTAGGATTGTCTGTATCTAGAACCATATATTCAGCATTTTTAATAATGTCTGCTTTACTATCAATAAATTCTTCTGTTACATTATCTGTAATTTTCATATCCACAATCGCTGATTCCATCTCACCTTGCTCATTAAGAATCGCCATGTATGTTGGTGTGGATTCTCCTTCCACAATTAATGAATCTTTCATATCCAAATTAATATCTTCTGCCGCTTTTAGAATACTTCTTCCCTTTTCATCGTTACCAATTATGGATATGAACTTAGTGTTCACGTGTAATCTTGCCATATTTTCCGCAATATTTCGGCACACTCCACCAAAAGAAACTCGAACGTTTCCAGGATTAGAATCCTGCGCTCTGTAATTTTGGTAGGTAAATCCAATAATATCATACACTGAAACACCAAAGACTAAAATATATGGTTCAATTTTAATACTCATTTGACACTTCTTCTCCCTACTGTTTTGCTCTTTTTTATAAATTTGTATTTTCTACTATATTACATTTTAGTTTCAATTTCAACTAAAAATATATTGTTAATTTTTTCATAGTTACATTAACTATATTGCGTCAAATGAGTATTAATTATTTGTATTTAATTAAGAATTTTCACCAAAATTGTTTAAACAATTTATAGATGGCTTTCCCCTTATTGGTTATCCCCTTACTTTTACTATGAAGTACTGCTGAACCAATAGTTTTATAGTCGGTATATAAAACTTGATTAAGGATGATATCTCCCTTTTTCATCTCCTTTAAGAGACGTTTTGTTAATGCTACTTCTTGATTAATGTACTGCTTCTCTGTTAATTTGCCACTTTTGTCTACAACACCAGATTCTGTAACAGCCATATGAATCGGTTTGTTCACTAATTTCCTAATAGATGAAAGCTGTTTCTCATTCAAACTACCACTACCGTTTCTTTCATATAGATGAATTGTTCCATGCATATTATCCGATTGGAACTTCTCGTCATTAATTGCTTTTGCTATTTCTTTATTCCACGCAGCATAATCTTTGTTTGAAGAATTCTCTGGAGCAAATTGAACATAAAATGGTAATTTATACGTTTTCATTACTTTGATATATTCATTGCATAACTTAATGTATTTAGCTGGAGTCATAGCTGATGTACGTTTTGTAACCTCATCATACTTATTTGTTAATGAAGTTTTGTAGCGGGCAAGGTATTGTTCATTTCCTAATTCAATTGCAGAGAACTTAAGACCTGATTTCACCATTTTCTTATATAAACCTAATTGGCTAGAAGCAGTATCATTAAGATTTACAACAAAAATCAGCCTTACCTTATACTTCTTTTGAATTTGAGCCCATCGTTCACACTCATGGTTTGACCAATCTTTTGGATATGTTTTTTGTGATATCGTACCACCTTGAAGACGAATCCAAATCTTACTTGTATCCACTTTATCCTTCTTCCATGATTCCAATTGCTTACTTAGGTATGAACTTTGTTCTTTCACCGATAGACTACCTTTTGCATTAAATCCTACCTGGATTCCTTTTGCATAACTCTCAGTATCTTGACTAGTTGAATCATCTTGAGATTTTCCAAAAACTATGTTGAATACTGGTTTCATCGTTTCAATCCATGTATTTGTCTCTCGATTATAAAATTTTGTATCAGAGTTAATTGCAAATGGTATTCCTGCTTTTGTTAATTGCTCCGTCATATATGTAGCAAAAACAACTTGTTCTTCTACTGTATAATCATTCCCATCATTATAATTCCCAGCCATCCATGCTCCTACCCAGGTCGGGATATTATTCTTTTCTTGAAATTCTAGTGCTAATCGTATTTTATCTGTTATTTTCTTCTTTTCTTCTTGTGTTCCTGTTGTCCAAAGCTTACGTTCATTTGTCTTACTTGGGCCCGATGCGTAGAAATGCCATTCCACCATTAGATATCCATTGTGTTTCGTTGGAATCTTTAATTCCGAAAGGTACGCTGCGTCAGAACGTAATCTTGGCGATATCATAATAATACGAGTTTCATTCGTCTTTCGAATTTCTGTTACTAAACGTTCATAAATTTCATTTAATTTTTCCGGTTGTTTATTCAATGCATCTGTCGCTTCTATCAATAAGTCAAAAGATACCAAATGAGAGATATCCTTATAACGGTTAGCCACTGTAGACCACCACTCAACAACTTGAGCGATATTCTCTTCTGTTGGTTCGTTCTTGAATTCATCAGCCTGATATGCAATTACAGGTATTAAACCATTTGTAAGACAATCATTGATTTGTCTATCTAGATCCTTTAATAAATCCTCTGTTGCTTTATCTTTAATGCGAATCCTAACGTGACTTATTCCAGCTGCTTTAAAATCTTTAACCGCTTGCTCGTTATAATTTTTTCTACCTGTTGAAGTCTTACACCAATCTACGTCCATCCCCTTTCCTAACATTTTTTGATATTCCCATGGTCCTATAGCTAGATTACTCTGGGCTGTAATGAATTTTGAATTGACTGTACAGGAAACAATCAAACTTGAAGAAAATGTTATAACAATTAATAGACAAGCTATAACCAACTTTAATTTACTTCTTCTTTTACTAGTTTGTTCCATAATCTTCTACCTCCTTTTTTTCATCATAATAAACCAACGTGAAATTATGGTGAAAACTTTGGTATCCATATAGTAAATGTTACTCCATTACTTTCATTTTCTACAAAATACGTTCCTTTATACATATCAATAATTCTCTTTACAATAGCTAGTCCAATCCCATGTCCTTCATCATCACGTCCTCTTACCTGATCCACTTTGTAGAATACATTAAAGATTTGTTCCAAGCTTTCTGTCGGTATGTTAGCTCCTGTATTAAAGATCCTAAATTCACAGCCTTGGTTTTTCTCTTTGAGATTGATTTCAACATACCCTGACGAGTTTGCGTATTTGATGGCATTACTTATCAAATTACTAATCACTCTTTCCATCAGATGTTCATCTACATTGACTAATATATCTTCCTCACATGTAAACCTAATATCTATACTTCTCATATCTGCAATATGCTGTAATTTTTCAATAGAATCATCAATCAAATTTCTCATTGAAACTTGCGATATCTGCAACTCCGAAGACATCCCCTCTAACTTAGAAAGATCTAATAATTCCTTTACCAAATCATTAATTCGATCACATTCATCTACAATTACATCATAGTATTTATCTCTTGCTTGTTCTTCCTCAACTACATTATATTTTAAGCCTTCTACATAACCTTTAATAACAGCAATCGGCGTCTTTAGTTCATGTGATATATCACGAACAAGTACCTTTCTTTCCTCAATATCATCTTGTAAAGATTTAATACTATTACTTAATTTATCTGATAATAAGTTGATGCTTTTTGCTAATTCCCCTATTTCATCATTGGACTGTACTTCAATCTTCTCGCCAAATTCTAGTTGGCTCATTTTCCTTGCTATATGATTCATCTTAATAATAGGACCCGAAATTCTACGTGACAAAAAAAGCACTCCTACGATACCAATCGCAATCATAACAATACCTGAAGCTAGGTAAAATTCACTGGCTACAGCTACACTCTCTCGAATCCCCTTAACAGATTTGGTAATTACAATGAACACATCATCGCCTAATGTTGAGGTGAAAAAAATCTTGGGTGGTAATCCATTATTTCTTTCAAGGACTTGATACATATGTCCCTCTTTCTGCCATAGATAATATCTTTTAATCATATTCTGTATCTTCTTCGATACCACAATATCCTCAGTCCGATTTATAAAATAGGAAGAATGCAAAACTTTCATCTTTTTATCTAGAATTAATATTTTCACACCTTCATCTTTATCTATATCTGATATAAGTGTATTGATTTCTTCAGTAGAATTCAGGTATACTTCTTCAATCTGTTTTTGAAATTGTAAAAAACTTCTCTCAGTCTTATAAATATAATATCTTTCTAGGAAGGCTTGATTCATGAAGATTCCCATACCAACCAAAAGAATTGTAAAACTAGTAAAAACTAATATAAGTTTATTCGTTATCTTCAATTATGCTCCTCCTTTTCATTCTATCAAAGCTCCTCCAGACGGTAACCTGTTCCTCGGATTGTTCGAATATATCTTCCAGCATCTTTTAGTTTTGCTCTCAGCGTTTTGATATTAGTATCAAGTGTACGACTTTCTCCATCAAAATCAAGCCCCCACACTTGATTAATTAACATATCTCTAGTCAAAGTAAGACCCTTGTTATTCATAAAATATTCTAACAACTGATATTCCTTGTTATTCAGAATAACTTCTTCCTCTTTGACGTAGACTTTATGTTCTAATTTATTCATCATTATCTCACTACATTGTAACGTTGCAGCTTTCTTTTTCTCTATCTTACGTACCAGAGTTTTAATCCTAGCTATAAAAATTGGATAACTAAATGGTTTCGTAATATAATCATCTGCCCCCGCATGAAGTCCCTGTAACTCATTTATTTCATCACCTAAGGCTGTTAACATAACAATAGGTGTCTCCGATTGCATTCGTATTTCATCAAGAACCTCTAGCCCCGACAATTCTGGCATCATTACATCCAATATAATTAGATCAATTTCATTGTTATCATAGAATATTTGCAATGCTTCCATACCGTTCTTAGCTTCTATAACCGTATAAGATTCCTTCTTTAACATGTCCTGAATCAATCCTCGTAAAACAGGATCATCTTCTGCTATTAAAATTGTAACTTCCATATTTGCTCCATTCTAAGCGAATTCTATATTAGTATCGGCATTTTCATTCTTATATGATAATAGGATACGTTAATTCTTTTATATTTATCAATATATTACATTGAGAACTTTGAATGGTTTCAGATAAGCCTATTATATGGAAACAGCTAAAAAACTCGTGAACAGTTATTCTTTCAAACCTTCACGAGCTTTTCCTTTATTGAATTTCTTTCATTAAATTTTATTTAGTCTTCAAATGGTATTACAGCACCATCATAAGTATCATTGATGTATTGCTTAATTTCATCTGATTTTAAAACTGCAATTAACTTCTTAATACCTTCTTTGTCTTCGTTACCTTCTTTAACTGCGATAACATTAACATAAGTCTTAGCTGCTTCAGATTCTGCTGACTCATATGCAACTGCATCTTTAGCTACTGAGAACCCAGCCTCTAATGCGTAGTTACCGTTTAAAACAACGAATGCTACTTCAGGAATTACTCTTGAAACTTGAGCTGCTTCTAATTCTTGAAACTCAATTTCATATGGGTTATCAACAATATCTTTAACAGTTGCTTCAAGACCTACACCATCTTTTAGTGTAATAATTCCGTTGTCTTGTAATAATAATAATGCTCTTGCTTCATTCGATGTATCGTTAGGAACAGCGATTACATCACCTTTTTTAAGTTCTGATAAATCTTTCTTTGTTCCTGGATAGATACCGAATGGTTCATAATGAATACCACCTGCATTTACTAAGTGAGTTCCTTTCTCTTCATTAGCTGTTTCTAAATGTGGAATATGTTGAAAATAGTTTGCATCAAAATCCCCACTATCAACAACTAAATTAGGCTGTACATAATCAGTGAATTCTGTGACTTGTAAATCCCAACCGTCTTTCGCTAAAATCGTTTTCGCCTGTGCAAGAATCTCTGCATGTGGTGTTGTGGATGCTGCTACCTTAATTACGTTATCCTCTGTATCGTCGGTTTTCTTACAGCCGGCTAATGATGCCACTAATAAAGTTCCGATAATTACTGCTAATAATTTTTTCTTCATACTACTACTCCTCCTTTTTATAATTGCTTAAAACGCTTTTTACTTAGTGCTTCTCTTATCTAAGCGCTTTGATAAGAACATTCCTATACCTTGGAATAACTGTGCTAATACAACAAGTATTACAACAGTTACAATCATAATATCTGTCTGGTAACGATTGTAACCATAGCGAATTGCAATATCTCCTAATCCGCCGCCACCTACAGCACCTGCCATAGCAGAGTAACCAAGAATTGTACCAATTACAATCGTTGCTCCAACTATTAATGGAGTACGCGCCTCTACTAAAAGTACTTTACGAATTATCGTCCATGTGGAAGCTCCCATACTTTGTGCAGCTTCAATAACCCCGTGATCAACTTCTTTAAGTGAAGATTCTACCATTCTTCCTATGAATGGTGTTGCTGCTATAACTAAAGGAACAATCGTTGCAGTTGAGCCATAACTCTTACCAATTAATAATCTTGTGAATGGCATTAATAAAATTACTAGAATAAGAAATGGTATACTTCTTACTATATTAGAGAATACATCCAGTATTTTATAGATGACCCTATTTGGCTTAATTCCATTCTTATCTGTAACTGTTAATACAATACCCATTGGTAATCCCAGTAAATATCCTATACATGTGGATGCTATTATCATATAAAGACTATCGAATAACCCCGTCTTTAGCATATCAATGATTTCTGGATCAAACATTAAGGTCCACCTCCTCAACTACTAACTTTCTATTTTTTAGATACATTATCATCTTTTCAGCAATTGCTTCATCTTCTGGAAGTTGTAAAATCATCTCACCCATTGCCTTACCGCCAATGTTGCGAGTATCTGCTCCCATAATATTAATTGGTGTATTAAATGAAAGAATCATATTACCAATCACTGGTTCAAAAGAAGATTGCTCACCAAAAACTATTCTTACAAATCGTTTTCCTTCCATATGAGAAATCATTGATGTTCCTTGGTATACAAGTCTCTTTGCTTCTTCCGTCTTAGGTTCCGCGAAGATATCCTTTACATAACCTGTTTCTGCAAGTTCACCGCTATTTAATATTGCAACTTTGTTACAAATCTCTTGAATAACCTTCATCTCATGGGTAATCACAACAATTGTAATTCCAAATTGTTTATTAATATCCTTTAATAAATTCAGTATCGCGTTCGTTGTTTCTGGATCGAGTGCACTTGTTGCCTCATCACATAATAAGATTTTAGGATTATTAGCAATTGCTCTTGCAATGGCAACTCTTTGTTTTTGTCCACCTGATAATTGGGCTGGATATGCATTTTCCTTATTCTCTAATCCTACAATCTTAAGTAATTCTCTTGCTCTTTCTTTTGCTTCTTTCTTCTTAACTCCAGCTATCTCTAATGAAAAACATACATTATCGATAACTGTTCTTTGCATAAGTAGATTAAAGTGTTGGAAGATCATTGCGATCTCCATTCTAGTCTTACGTAATTCCTTATTCGATATCTTCCCTAAGTCTTTGCCATCTATAATAACGGTACCTTCTGTTGGTCTCTCAAGGAAATTGATACAACGAACTAAGGTACTCTTTCCAGCACCTGACATACCAATCATTCCAAAGATATCTCCTTTTTCAATATCTATCGAAATGTTTTGTAACGCTTTCACTTGCCCTGATTTGCTCTCAAATGTTTTTGAAACATTCTTAATCTGAATAATTGGTTCCATACGTTCTCCTTCCCCTGTTAATTGTCCTCTTTTAGCAATTTTTATTCTTACATATATTGTAATATTCTATAAACTTTCGTATATTCCTTACTTTTCCTAGTATATATGTAGGATTATAATTTATATAATAAGTATATTATTCCAATTTGTCAATCCTTAATTTGATTTTTAACTGATTTATTAGCAGAGATGCTAATGAATATAAACCGATAGTTATTGATTTATATAGTAACAGTGTAGATAATAAAGTTACGTAACTATATGTAATCTTTTAATCTACACTGACAGAATAATGTTATTGTGTGCAATTTGACGGGATCAAAATTAATATTGGCTTTTGACACTTGGATCAGTTACTTAATCATACTATCATCTAAAACAATTGTAAATGGTCCATCATTTTCCAGACTCACTTTCATATCTGCACCAAATTCGCCTGTTTCCACAACAGGAATTACCTTCTTAAATCCCTCGATGCAGTATTCATATAATGCATTTGCCAAATCAGGTTTCCCTGCATTCACAAAACTTGGACGATTTCCTTTTTTACAATCTGCATACAATGTGAATTGGGAGATTAAAAGCAACTCTCCATTCACGTCGTTAATGGAGAGATTCGTCTTTCCATTCTCATCTTCAAAGATACGCATCTTGCTAATCTTATCAATGTATTTATCACAGATTTCCTTGGTATCTTCATTCCCTATACCGAGAAAAATCAAAAGTCCTTTACCAATCTTACCAATTGTCTCACCATCTACTGCGACTGCAGCATTGTTTACTCTCTGAATTACAACTTTCATATTATGTTAATTTCCTTTCAAAAGTTTGCAAACTTCATGCCGAGCAGACGTGTACGTGCAATTAACAACGCTTATTAATTATAATTGTTGATCTACTTCTAATCCTTTCAAATCTTCCGCAATCAGTTGTTGCGCCCTAATGAGATTTTGAATTTCACTCTGGATTTTGTCATGTGTCGCATCTGCTGTTTGTATTACCTCTGTAGCATCGTTAACTTCACTATTCTCTCTCTCGACCTGTGTCTTTTCTTCTTTCTCTTTTTCTTCCTTCGCTTTCTTTACTTCCTCAATTTCTTCTTCTAACTTCTCGTCTATATCTTCTTTAGCTTGATTAACCAATTCATCTACAATTTCATTGTTCGCTTTTTCTATTATTTTATCAGCTGCTTTTGTCGCCTTAACCATTGGGTCCGCTTTTAATAATGCCTGATGAATTGCACTAATTGTGGCACTTTCTTCTGCTTTTTGAGATTTAGCAGATTGCACTCTAACAGTCCATTCATCTTCTGCCTTATCTAAATTAATTAATTCTGTAATATATTCATCACTATTAAGGTTATCTTTATACGTTTCCGCTAATTCTGCCTTACCTTTTGCAACCTTATCAAGCTCTTTTTGCGCATTCACTGCTTCTTCCTCTAACTTTGTCATGCGCTCTGTACGAGAAGCAATATTGCTTTCTGTCTTAAGTTGGCTAGAGAAAACATCTCCTAACTTCTTCATTGCTTCTTTTCTAGCATCAAGTTTTTTCTGTGCTACCACATCTCTACCTAATGATAACTCTGCAGCATTCAAGGTTTTTCCTTGTTCACCTTGCTTCTCTTCTTGTCTAACATTTTTAAGACTCTTCTTTCCACTCGTTGCAACATCAAAGTACATCTTATCATTCTGCTCTGTATTACCTAACCCCTTAAAATTAATATTCATATTCTTCTCCTCCAAGGTCGACGATACTAATGTACTCCGTTGACCATTATACACTATTAATATCGACAGAATACAATAAAATCTTAACTTTTAGGGGTTATTGTATCTCTAAAAGCTTGTATTATTTGAAGAAAGAATATAAGCCATTAACGATAACTATAACGATGATAACAGGTAATCCGAATTTACAATATCCACGAATCCACCTAGGCATCTTTATCCCTTTGCCTTCATTCACTTCCTTCAAGTAATTATCAAATCCCCAACCATATCTACTTACACAGAATAATGTAAAGATTAATGAACCAATTGGCAACAATAAATTACTTACAATAAAGTCTTCTAAATCTAAGATGGTTGTTCCTGCTCCAAGTGGTTCAAAACCTGCTAATACATTGAAGCCAAGTACACATGGCATAGAAGCAATGATCATAAATATAATATTCAACCACGCTGACTTCTTACGACTCCACCCCCAAAGGTCCATACACGAAGACATAAGATTTTCGAATACGGCTATAACAGTTGATAGCGATGCAAATGCCATGAATAAGAAGAAACAACTTCCCCAGATTCGACCACCTGGCATAGCGTTGAATATATTCGGTAATGTTATGAATACTAAACTTGGACCACTATCAGGATTTACACCGAATGCAAAACAAGCCGGGAATATAATCAAACCTGCTACAATCGCAACAAATGTATCAAGGAATGCAATGTTAATGGATTCCCCAAGTAATGATCTCTCTTTACCTAAATAACTACCAAAGATCGCCATAGATCCAATACCTAAGCTAAGTGTAAAGAATGCTTGGTTCATAGCAGAAACGATTACATTACTTACTCCAATCTCATGCATCTTCGAAAAATCAGGTACAAGATAGAATGCTAATCCTTCTTTGCCACCTTCCATACTAATACTAACCACCGCTAAAACTACCATGATTGCTAGTAAAGCAAGCATCATAACTTTGGTAATCTTCTCGACACCCTTTTGTAATCCCATTGAACAGATACCAAAACCAATTAAAACAACTACTATCATCCAAAAAGTAAGTACTTTAGGATTTCCTAACATGTTGGAAAATTGAGTTTGAATTCCTGTCACATCAGCACCTTCGAATTTACCAGATGCCATTCCAACAAAATAATTCAACATCCAGCCAGATACAGTTGTATAGAACATCATTAATAAATAATTTCCAAACATAGCGGCATATCCATGTAGGTGCCACTTTTGCCCCGGCTTCTCAAGCGCCTCAAATGCCTTAACTGCACTCTTACGGCTAGCACGCCCCACAGCAAACTCCATTGTCATGATCGGTAATCCTAATATAATTAAGAAGAACAAGTAGAATAATACAAATACTCCTCCCCCACTATTTCCAACTACATAAGGGAATCTCCACACATTACCGATTCCAATTGCACAGCCTGCAGACAAGAGTATAAACCCTAATCTCGACTTAAACTTTTCTCTTTCCATACGTCCTCCTAGATATTAATTTCTATCCTCTTTAGCTTATCTATGTTTCGAATTGTAATGTTACATTTCATCACTTATACGCATTAATGCATTAAAGTATCAAGACAAAACAATTGCCTTTTAAATATACCTAAAATGTAGTATCATGTCAAACTGTTTTATCAGGTAATTAATATAAAAAAGACAATCTTACAAATGATTTTTACGTGGAATTCGGATACAAATATCCGTAATACCACGTATAACCATTGAAAATTGTCTTTTTTATCCTATAGCATTATTGTTTTGTAATTCTAGAATAATGGAATTGCTAACTTACTTATCAATCTCTGGAATGTCTCCGTCTCCATATTCAGAATTCCAATCATAATCCATATTTATCTTATTAGTAAATTTATATTTGTCAGTCTCTTGATTCCTAGTCGATTTGTTTGAACTTGTTTCTTTCCTGTTCGTTGCTCCATTAGTTGTGCTGGTAGTTTTGATATCGTTTTTATTCTCCATATCGAATCTCCTTTTCCTAATAAATAATTAGACGATTTCTAATAACATCGTTTATTCTGTACAAGTCCAAAAGGATTATTCAATATTTTCTATTATAATTCTTCTCCGTTGGTGCGAATAACATTCTGATACCAGTAATAACTATCCTTTGGAATTCTTCGCATGTCTTTTAAATCATGATCTTCTCTATTGATATAGATAAATCCATATCTTTTTTTAAAACCTTGATGAGAACTTAGTAAATCCATAACCGACCAGGGGCTATATCCCATTAGTTCCACACCATCTTCAATTGCAAGCGCACATGCCTCAATATGTTTTCTAATATAATCAATGCGATAATCATCATGAATCTTCCCATCTTCTGTTAAGACATCTACCGCCCCTAATCCGTTCTCAGTGATTATAAGTGGAACTCTATACTTGCGATAGTACTCGTTTAATACAATACGAAGTCCCATAGGGTCTATCTGTGCTCCGTATTCGGTAGCTGAGAGATTCTCGTTCTTTTCATCACGGAAATATCCATATTGGTCAAAATCTACTTCGTTCCCACGGAAAGCTCTCTCTCCCTTTGGATGATTTTCTTCTTCCTTGAGGTAGCTAGCACATAACGTACGATAGTAATTCACTGCAATATAGTCCATCTTAGCATTCTTAAGAATCTCTTTATCTTCTTCTAACATAACAGGCATGATATCTCTCTCTTTCAGATATCGCATATAATAACCAGGATACTCCCCTGTCATATGCATTTCTAAACAGTATTCTGTCTTAAACCAGTCATTCATCTTAGCTGCCCACACATCTTCTGGATTGTTAGTAAGGGGATACGTACAAGTTGACGAGATTGCCGGTCCAATCTTACCATCTGTTATAATTTCATGACAAGCTCGTATTGCTAACGCATGTGCTAAACACATATGGTAATCCATCTGCGCTCTTACTTTATCCGCCTTATAAAGTGACTCCTCATTAATATTCATACGTTCATCGACACGTATCATCAGGTTCTGCTCATTGTGAACCTGCCAGTATTTAACCTTGTCACCAAAGGCTTCAAAACAGATCCTTGCATATCTTTCAAATGCATATACACAGTCTCTACTCTCCCAGCCATTGTATTTCTCAACAAGAGCATACGGTAAATCAAAATGATATAAGGTTACGAAAGGTTCAATTCCATTATTTAATAGCTCATCAATAATCTGACTATAAAATTGAATTCCTTGTTCATTCACCTCACCATCACCATCAGGGATTATCCTTGACCAAGCAATAGAAAAACGATACATCGTTAGCCCTAATTCTTTCATAAGTGCTATATCTTCTTTCCAATGATGATAAAAATCACTAGCGACCTTACTATCTGCTTGTCGTTCTGATTTTTTGAAAGAGTTATGATCTGCTACCGTCTTACCTTTACCATCTTCATCCCAGCCTCCTTCAATTTGAAACGCTGAGGAGGAAGCTCCCCATAAAAACTCTTTTGGAAATCTATCTTTATTCATCTAATCTACATCCTTTACTTCCATAATTATTGTATCCTTATTACATCTTATTTGGTTTGTTATCTTGATTTGGCATTCTTTTACCTCTGGTAGAATAATTGGTGTAGTCAAATCATATCCTGCCTTCTTTATCTCTTCAAGATCAAAAGACATAATTTTAGTTCCTTTTTCTATATGTTGTCCTACTTCTACGTGCTTAGTAAAATGCTTTCCATCCAATTCTACTGTATTCATCCCTACATGAATTAACATCTCTAAACCATTATCTAATTGTAAACCAATTGCATGTAATGTTGAATATATCATACTTACCGTACAAGCTTCAGGAGCCATAACCTCACCTTTGCTAGGTATCATTGCAATACCCTGTCCCATGCCTCCAGATGCGAATACTTGATCTTCTACTTCTGCAAGTGCAATTAACTCTCCTTCAATCGGTGCGTATATCTTAGCCAGTTTGTCTTCATCTGGACGCTGTATTGATTCTTTTTTTGATTCTTCTACGTCTTCTGACTCTTCTTTAACATTTGAATCAAGATATAAATCGGCTTCCAAATTCACTGAATCGCTATCTTCATTTATCTCTTCTTCAAATCCTACTATATAAGTAAGGGCTGCTGCTCCTAAGTAGGCTACTGCTATACCAACTAAATAAAAGATAAACTTTCTCATACCAAATGCGGCATATGTGAAGATTGTTAACACACCATTATTGGCAAATGCATCACCATACACACCACCGAATCCCATAATCGCACCACCTGCAGCACCTGCTATAATAGCACATATCATAGGTTTTTTTAATCTTAGATTAACACCATATATTGCTGGCTCTGTTACCCCAACAACAGTTGCTGCTATTGTTCCAGAAGCAGCTATTTGTTTTAACTCTTTACTTTTCGTACGTAACATTACTCCAAGAGCAGCACCACCTTGTGCAAAGTTTGCCGAACCCGCGAATGCAAGAATATTTTGATGACCATTAATTGCAACATCATTAAGTCCTATAGGTAATAATGCTCGGTGTGCACCAAAGATTACGAACACACCCCAAAGGCCACCTATTAAGGCCCCTCCAAGGATTGGGCTAACTCCAATTACCGCATCATAACCAAACTGAATTCCATTACCAATATAGATACCTATAGGTCCTAAAACAGATAATGTTAATGGTATCATAATTAATAATTCCAAACCAGGTACTAAGATTAACTGTATAACTTCAGGTACCAATCTCTTTAACCATTTCTCTAAGTAGGCCATAACGCATACAGCAAGTATAATTGGTATTACCGACTCTGTATAGGAGAATACCTTCACTGATTCACCTATTTGCCAAGCGCCTTTCACTACAGGCAAACCAAATATCGTAGTCTTAGTAGCTACATCCTGAATCATAGTATCAATTCCTGGATAAACAAGTGTACCTGCGATTACCATAGCAATTACTTGGTTACTACGAAGTGCTTTCGCACAAGTCATGGCTAAGAATATCGGGAAGAAATAAAAGATTACCTGACTGACCGCGAATAATATTGTATACGTATCAGAAGTTGTTATATCCACTCCTTGATTACTCATAATTAACTTCGCTGCAGTCAGGAATCCTTTAATTAACCCCGCCGCCGCTATTGCTGGTACTAAAGGTGTGAAGATCTGAGTTATCGTCTGTAATAGTTGATTTCCGACATGCTTAGCTGATTTTTTTTGTTTGACATTTTCATTATTTGAATGATTACTTAATTTTTCAATATCTAAGAGTTGAATTAAAGCGTCATAGATATGCTCTACTTTTGCTCCACAAACCACTTGGTACTCTCCACCTGCTTGTACCACAGATATAACCCCTTCAAGTTGTTCTATCTTTTGCTTATTTGCTTTTTTCTCCTCCTTAAGTATAAAACGTAATCTAGTAAAACAATGTGTTAAAGATTCAATATTCTCTCTTCCGCCCACATTGATTATAATATCTTCGGCTATCTTTGTATAATTCAAGTTAACCTCCCCTTTCCTAGGAATTCTAATTCTTCTATTTTTTATATATTAATAATAGTAATTATTATTAACTTTGTCAATGTAAAATCATTACATCAGCTATATTTAGCTAGCTAAATTTAGTATATTCTGTTTGAGTATTTTAAATACAACTGGAGAAACTAACTTAATGAAAGAATAGGCTAGTATGTTCTGTTAAATATTCTCAAATTTGGTATTAATCTTTACTTTTTTATTTTTTTACTATATTATATATACTGCACGTTTAGTGACTAACCCGGCTGATCGTTGCAAATTAAAATACGAAAGGATAGAAACAAATATATGGAAATTAACTTAGATATCTATAAGACTATGGCACTGGTCTCCATTGTATTTTATATAGGAAAATTCATTCGTAACAAGTTTTCTATTATAAAAAAATATTGCATTCCACCATCTGTTGTTGGGGGCTTTATATTTGCATTACTAATTCTTATATTCCAAGTTACAGGAGTTGCAACTATTAATCTTGACTTAACCCTACAGAATATATTCATGACAGCCTTCTTTACAAGTATTGGCTTCACTGCCAGCTTTAAAGTTTTGAAAAAGGGTGGCTTCAAAGTAATCATCTATCTTTGTCTTGCAGTTTCATTAGTGATATTACAGAATCTGCTTGGCGTAACTTTGGCATCGCTATTCAATTTACCTACTCTTTTAGGTCTATGTACTGCATCCATACCAATGATTGGTGGCCATGGGACTGCTGGCTCATTTGGTCCAATCCTTGAAGATATGGGCGTAGTTGGTGCTACTACAGTTTCTATTGCTTCAGCTACATTTGGATTAGTTATGGGTAGTATTATCGGTGGAATCGTTGCAAGAGGTTTAATTCAAAAACATAAATTGAAGACGGTTAGAGATGAAAACTCAGAAAAAGAACCTGATGAAGTTGGTGACTATAATGAAGAAAATCATAATATTCTCTCCTACAAACGACTAATGAATGGGGCTTGTCTATTATTCTTAGCAATGGGAATAGGATCAATCTTATCTGATTTTATTGAGCTTCTTGAGCTAACATTCCCATCGTATATTGGAGCGATGATTGTTGCTGCCGTTATTCGTAATATCTACGATTTTAGAAAGAAAGATATTGTTGAGAAAGAAATCGAAACACTTGGTGGATTAAGTTTATCGTTCTTCTTAACCATGGCACTTATGGGACTACAATTATGGGAGTTATTCGGTTTGGCATTACCATTAATCGTAATGTTATTCTCTCAAACTATACTCGTAGGGCTCTTTGCTTATATCATAACTTTCCGTGTTATGGGCAAGAATTATGAAGCAGCTGTGTTTTCTTCTGCTACGTGCGGTTTTGGTATGGGTGCAACTCCAAATGCAATTGCTAATATGGATGAGCTCACCAATCAATTTGGATTTGTACACACTCCATATTTCGTTGTTCCTATAGTAGGTTGCTTATTCATAGACTTCTTTAATTCTGCAATTATAACTATTTTTATAAACTTTTTTAAATAAGAATTATTTATATGGATTAAAAAAACGAAGTGTAAATAGAATATAAATACTTTAACTCAGAACAAAAGACAATCTTCAATTGTTTATGTGGACCACACATACCATTTGAAGATTATCTTTTTAATATTATCAGACTACGTGTGAAGCTAAGTAATTGCAGGTTTTGTTGAATATAGCGGTTAGCTACTTCTCAAAATCTTTAAGTGCGAAGTTTGAGTTAGTTTTCTTTGTCTTTTCTCAGCCTAATATACATTGCATAAAATTAAACAAACAAATAAGCAATAATAAACGGAATTAAAATCTCTATGGAAGCCCCCATTAAAGCATATGCTAACATCAGAGCGCTAAAAACATAAGTCATAATATCATATCCTTTTGCCTTTGCCATATTAGTAATCATAATATTTCGTTCATCTTTCTGGTCAATTTCAATTTGTTTAGCAATTTCAGGATTTTTAGCAGTGACCTTTTTATTGATAAGATCTCCAATTCCGTGTCCAAACATCCCACATCCTATGCCAACTAAAATATATGGCAATGTTTTTATGATACCTTGTGGATCCGTTAACGATTTCATAAAATAAAAACCAATTCCACACAGTAAAACCCCTAAAATACCAATAACAATACTTTTACTATTTTTCATTCTGAACCCTCCTCATAAATAAAAATCTCTTCAATGCTCATACCAAAATAACGGGCGATTTTAAAGGCCAGTATAATAGAAGGATTATATCTTCCATTCTCTAATGAGCCAATCGTTTGCCTCGATACTTCTAATGCAGCTGCAAGTTCTTCTTGTTTAATTCCACGTTCTTTACGTATTATTTCCAAACGATTCTTCAATTTATTACTCCTCTCATGTAAAGCTTACTTTCCTTAATTTCATTATACATCAACTACAATAAATGTCAAGTAAGCTTTCCATAAAAATCAAAAACTAAATGTAATGAAATGCAATATCAGGATTGTTGTAATACAAGCTTATTTGCTCACTAATTTTCTATGTAAAAGTAAAGAGCCATATATATGGATACTAACTGTATCCATATATATGGCTCTTTTTTACTAAATAATTGATTTAGGTGTCAAAAGCCTCTCGTAAAACTTGCCTTCGGCAATTTGCACATATAAAACTTGAATAATGTTATGCCAAACTTAGTTCGATGAGCAACTGTATGAAGTCGTTGGTACTAGTTCCACTACGAACTTCATCCAAGCGGGAGCGAGTTGCGAATGAACTAAGTTTGTCATAACATACCACACATTTAAATGTGCAAATTGACGAGATTAAAATTAAAATTAGCTTTTGACACCCTAATTATATTATTATTCTGTTTCTCTAACTACTTTTCGAATTGGTAAAACAAAGGTTGGAGAAACTGATAACTCATCTAATCCCATTTCTAGGAAACGTTTTGTTAATGATAAATCAGTACCTAACTCACCGCAAATACCAGCCCAGATTCCTTCCTTATGAGCATTATCAACAACCATTTGAATTAGTCGTAATACAGCTTCATGATGAGAATCATAAATTGGATCTAACTTCGCGTTTTGACGGTCAATCGCTAACGTATATTGAGTTAAGTCATTAGTACCGATACTGAAGAAATCAACTTCCTTAGCTAATAGATCACTAATAACAGCTGCTGCTGGTGTTTCGATCATGATTCCAAGTTCTACTTCACCATATGCGATACCGTCAGCATCTAATTCAGCTTTCACTTCTGCCACAATCTTCTTAATTTGAAGAACTTCATTCACAGAGATAATCATTGGGAACATGATTGAGATATTACCAAATGCACTTGCTCTTAGAATAGCTCTAAGTTGTGTTTTGAAGATTTCTGGCTCATTAAGACAGATACGAATAGCACGATATCCCATTGCTGGATTATCTTCTTTACCAAGGTTTAGGTAATCTACTTGCTTATCTGCACCGATATCTAATGTACGGATAATAACCTTCTTACCTGCCATCGTTTCCGCAACTTGCTTATACACATGGAATTGCTCTTCTTCTGTTGGAAGATGATCTGATTCCAGATATAAGAATTCACTTCTGAATAGACCGATTCCACTTGCATCGTTTTGAAGTACAGCAGCAAGATCAGTTACATTACCAATGTTTGCATAGATATTAATCTTTTGGCCACTTAATGTTACATTCTCTTTGCCTTTTAAGTCTTGAAGTAATTTTCTGCTCTTTTCTTCTTCCTCTTTCTTGGCTTGGTATTCATTAAGAATTTCTTCTTCTGGATCAATAAGGAATGTTCCTGTATAACCATCTACTATAGCCATCTTGCCATTCCATGATTCCTGAATCTCAACTCCAATTAAAGCTGGAATATTCATAGTTCTAGCGAGGATTGCTGTATGTGAATTAGATGATCCTAATTCAGTTACGAATGCTAGAAGTTTATCTTTATCCATCTGTACTGTTTCACTCGGTGCTAGATCATTTGCAACGATAATAACTGGTTCATCACCAATATCACTACCTGTTGAAGCACCATTTAAGATAGAGATAACACGTTCTGAGATATCTTTGATATCAAAAGCTCTTGCTTTGAAATATTCATCTTCCATATTAGAAAACATATCAAAGAAATTGTCAGCAGTTCTAGCTACTGCATACTCTGCATTCATTAATTGACTTTCAATAATATTACTTACAGAATCGTTATAATCTTCATCTTCTAACATCATGATATGAACGTTGAAAATTTCAGCATTGTCTTCACCAACTTCTTTAAGCGCTTTTTCATAAAGTTTAGTTAGTTCTTCAATTGCCTGTTGTTTCGCACTATTATAACGTGATTGTTCAGCTGCAACATCTTCTATTTTGTTTCTCTTTACTTGTTGCTCACCTTTAGAATAGAAATAGATCTTTCCAATTGCTATTCCTTTAAAAATAGACTTTCCACTATATTTTTGCATAGTATAACTCCTTATCTTTTAGAAATTAGCTTTAAAGAATTGTTCCATTTCTACACATGCTTTTTCTTCATCTTCGCCTTCTACTGTTACAGTAACAGTAGTACCGTTTTTAACTGCCATTCCCATAATAGCTAATAATTTAGTAGCTTCAGCAGTTTTACCGTTAGCTTCTAAAGTGATTTTTGAGCTATAGTTTTTTGCTTCTTTAACTAAAAGACCTGCTGGTCTAGCGTGGATTCCTGCTTCATCTGTAATAATATAATTAAATTGTTTCATATACATATCCTCTCTTTTCTCATTGTGTACTATTTAGTTACACATTTTTATCTTGAAGTTTTAATAGTTACCTGTTATTTAATTTTAACAATTTCTGCACCAAATGTTACATCACCTGTTGCTGTAGCAGTTATTTCATCATAGTTTTCAGTATTTGATACAATAACTGGAGTGATTGTACGATAACCTGCGTCTATAATACCTTGAAGGTCTACTTCTGCAAGAATATCTCCTTTGTTTACTTTTTGGCCCTTTGCTACTTTAATTTCGAAAGGTTTACCATTTAACTTAACCGTATCAATTCCAATATGAACTAGAATTTCTACTCCGTCATTCGAACGTAATCCAATCGCATGTTTTGTATCGAAGATCATAAGGATCTCACCATCAAATGGTGCTTTAACAATTCCAGAACTTGGTTCAATTGCAATACCTTTACCTAATAATTCTTCTGAGAACACACCATCTTCTATTTCACTAAGCGACATCGCTTTACCTTCTAAAGGTGAGCAGATTGAAATCGTATCAGTATTCACTGACTTCTTACTTTCCTCTGCTTTGTCAGCTGTTTCAGTAATATCAGGAGCAGCCTGTTCCATTACATGGTCACTTTCAGGTGTTTGTAAGAAATCTTCTAAGTTGGACTTAATAACTGTAACTTTTGGTCCATAAATTACTTGAATTCCATTACCTTTTTTAATAACACCAGCTGCACCACTTGCTTTAAGTGTTGCTTCATCAACTAATGATGCATCGTTAACAGTAATACGTAGTCTTGTTGCACAACAATCTAAATCGCTTAGGTTTGCTTTTCCCCCTAAACCTCTTGTAATTAACACTGATGTTTCATCAGCTATACCTGCTGCACTACTTATATTACTAGTTTGATTCTTTCGAGCATTAACATCTGCTCTTGTATATAATTTTGTTTCCTCTGTATCATCTTCACGTCCTGGAGTCTTAAAGTTGAATTTCAAAATTAAGAAACGGAATAAGAAGTAGTAAATAACAAAGTAGAATACACCAACAATAACAATATTAATCCAATCTGTCTTAGCATTACCTTGTAAAATACCGAATAAGAATAAATCGATTAAACCACCAGAGAATGTCATACCTACACCAACGCTAAGCATATGCATAATCATGTATGCTAAACCTGCGAATACACAGTGAACTACATAAAGTGCAGGTGCTACGAATAAGAATGTGAATTCAAGTGGTTCTGTAATACCTGTTAACATAGATGTTAACGCTGCAGATAGTAATAATCCACCAACAATTTTCTTTTTATTTGATTTAGCACAAGAATACATAGCAAGTGCTGCACCAGGTAAACCAAATATCATAAGTGGGAATTTACCAGACATAAATCTAGTTGCTTCAACATTAAAATGTTGAATGTTTGGTTGTGCAAGTTCAGCAAAGAAGATATTTTGTGCACCTTCAACAAGTACACCAGCTACTTCTGCTGTACCACCAACAGCTGTTTGCCAGAATGGAATATAGAATACATGGTGTAAACCAAATGGAATTAACGCTCTTTCCATTAAACCATATACCCATGTACCTGCATAACCTGATTGTAATACAATATCACCAACTTTATAAATTCCTGATTGAATAACAGGCCATATAAAGAACATAGCAATACCAACGAATAAATAAACTACAGTACTAACAATTGGTACGAATCTTGTTCCTCCAAAGAAAGAAAGTACCTGAGGTAATTCTATCTTGTAAAATCTATTATGAAGCGCAGCTACACCAAGACCTACTATAATACCGCCGAATACACCCATTTGTAATGAAGTGATTCCTAATACTTCTTCTGTCGCACCATTTAATAGGCTCTCAACACCACCATTAATTCCAATCATCGCACCGATGGAAGCATGCATAATGAAGAAAGCAATCGCTGCTGCTAAAGCTGCAACTTCTTTTTCCTTCTTAGCCATACCGATTGCAACACCCATGGCAAATAGTAACGGTAAATTACTAAACACAATACTTCCGGCTGCATTCATTACTGTTAAGATGGAATTAAGGACTGTGCCTTCACCCATAAACTTAACCAAGCCATAAGTTTCTAACATAGTTTGATTTGTAAACGATCCACCAATCCCTAGAAATAAACCTGCTATAGGCAAAATCGCTATTGGTAACATGAAGGATCTTCCAACCCTTTGTAAAATACCAAAAATTTTGTCTTTCATTGTTTCTCATTACCTTTCTTGTTGTTACTTATATCCTTTTACATAATAACGTAATGTCATTATGTGATGTATATGAAAAATGGATAATCCATTTAACATCCATGCATAATTGAATAAAAAAGACCAAAGCAATAGAATAACACATACTATCTCATATGCTATACCTTTACTTCGGTCTTGCCTGCTTTACCAGTCACAATCCGGTCTATTCTGTTCTTATGACATCTGTAGTCTTCGAAGATGTATTGTAAGAAACATTAATTCTTCTTCCGTAACTCTTTTATTATATTCTTCTAATACTAATTTACCAATATTCTCAGCACATTGGTAATCAATAGGGTATCTATTCTTTACAAGACTTCTAAATTCATCATCATCCTCTTCCGTCACTTTATCCATGAATAAGCGTTGTCCAAAGAATTTGAGATGGGTTATAAAACGCTTATAATTTAATGAATTTTCATCAAAGTCTTTATTATAATAATTATGAATGAGATCCATTACCTTCTGTATTAACTCGGTTATCTTAACCATATTTCCCATATTAGTATCTAGTTCAGCATTAACTATATGCAAAGCAATAAAACCTGCTTCATCGTAAGACAATTCGATACCTAATTTATCTTTAATTATCTCTAACGCTTGAACTCCTATTTCGTATTCTTCCTCATAGAAAGTTTTAATCTCAGATAATAATACATTACGATATTCTAACTTATTTTCTTTCCTAGTAATCGCGAAACTGATATGGTCTGTCAAAGTTATATAGATATTATCATTCAACTTCTTATTCAGTTTCTTTGTTGCGTACTCTATGATTTCCGTACAAATGGTAACGTATTCTAAAGGAATATCAGCTAACAATTCTTGAAGTTTATTCGATACAGCTTCGTTCGCCATCTTATAGACTTTCTCAACCTTCTCATCTTCAATAATATCGTTAACCTTCTTATTAAATCCAATTCCTAATCCTCGCAAAATGACTTCATTGCCTTCTGCATCGATAGAACATACGATATTATTATTAATCAGCTTTGCTATCTTATACACATTGCCTACCTCCCGCTAGAAAAACTTCTAGTGAAAATCAGAATTTCCTAACATTACATTATTAAATAAAAAAGACCAACTTTACAGAAGTATACACTTCCACAAGTTAGTCTTGCCTGCATTACCAGTCACAATCTAATATCATTCGTACAATTTAAGTTTATTTTAGCACAAATTCAACAAAATTTCAAGATAAAAATTTAATTTTTGTCGCGATATTTCACATGGTAAACAATTCTGACTAACATAATCACACAAAACTATATATTAATTTCAAGTAATAATATGAAAATTGCTAAGATTGTCATGAATGCTAATAATGGTAGGATAAACTTCAACCATTTATTATACGTAACATGCACCATCTCAAGACTTGCAAGTATAAGGCCTGTTGGTGTTATGAAGGACATAAGTCCTTGTCCGAAGATACATGCTGTTATTATGACATCTCTTGGTACATTAACTGCATCTGCTAAAGGAGCCATAATTGGAATTGCTAGAGTTGCAAGACCCGATGAGGATGCAATAAAGAATCCTAAAATCATAAACACAAACATCATCAAAATTACGAAGATATTACGATCCATACCTGAGACCATTGTAGATAAACTATATAATATGGAATCAGAAACTAAACCATTCTCTAAGATAATATTAATACTTCTTGCAATTCCTATTACTAGTCCAACTCCCATTAAATCTGCTGCTCCTGTAATGAACGTATTAACAAATACCTTTTCACCCATACCAGCAATGATTCCTATAACAATACCTGCCACCAAGAATAATGCAGTCATCTCCTCAAACCACCAACCAAGATTAGATACACCATAAATCATAACTACAAAACTCATAACAAAGATTATTAATATAGCGATACGTCTTGACGTGAATTCAGCAACCTTAGCCTCCCTCTTAAAATGAGTATTAATATCATCTCTTAATTCATATACGAGAGATTCATCTGGTTTCTTATAGACACGGTTTGCATAACGCACAATATATAAAGTAGCAATTATGAATCCTATGGCCAAACCAATCATTCTAAACGTAATCCCTTGCGTAAAGTTAATACCTGCAGCATTAGAACCTATAACCACAGAAAAGGGATTTGTAGTAGAAAACATGTTACCTATTGCAGATCCTACATAGATAGCTGCTATACATACAATCGCATCATATCCTGCTGCAAGATATACGGGCATCAAAATTGGATAGAACGCAATTGTCTCTTCTGCCAGTCCAAAGGTTGTCCCGCCTAATGATATTAGGAATGTTACAAAGACAATCAACATATATTCATGTCCCTTTGTTGCTCTCGATAGTGCTGCTATTCCCGCATTAATTGCGCCACTTTCATTAATGACACCAATCACACCACCAATGATAAATACGAATAAAATAATACCTATACTATCATAGACACCTTGTATCGGTGCCAACAACAGTTCACCAAACCCTTGTGGATTAGGCTTCACTTTCTCATACGTTCCTGGGACCGCTATCGGTTTATTAATACTACCATCTTGAAACTTAACTATATCATTAGAGACTCCTATTTTATCTAATGTTTCTTGCGTGCCTTCTAATTCTCTAGTTGTTCCATCAGGGAATGTTTCAATAAAGACCTTATTGTCCAGGTCGTAAACCAACTTAGCATATGCTCCAGCATTAACTAAATATGTTAACCCCGCTGCTAAGAGTAGAACGATAAACAAAACCGTAAATGCAGATGGAAATGTAAATTTTCTCTTCATAGCTTCTCTATACCTCAATAAATTAATATAAGATTAAGATGCTAACTAATCCAAGATTTTATCCATATTACAGTAATTTATTTTATCACTAAAAGCTCTACGTCTAACATAGTTCAGTAATTATCCAAACACTCGGAATCCTTCTCCGTGTATTTCATTGGCATCCATAACAATAATGAATACCTCCTCTTCTAACTTTTTAACTGACTTCTCAACTTGATACATCTGCTTCGCATTACAAGCAACCATGACAACTTGTTTCTCATCCTTCTTGTATCCACCTCTACCGTCAAGTATCGTTGAGCCTCGTCCGCAACATTCATCTATGAGATCGCAGACTTCTTCTCCTCTTTTAGTAACTATTAACGCGACTTTACCAGAATTCAAACCGCACATTACCTTGTCTACAACTACAGCAAATAAGAAATTAATAATCATACCATATATGATACCGTCCATATCTTTGAAGACAATACCACCAACTAAGATAATTGCAATATCTGATAAGAATGCAATCGTACCTAGTTTCATATGAGGTCGAATCGCCTTTGCTGCCATAATTAAGAAGTCAGAACCACCGGTGGATGAGTTGCGCATATAGATTACTGCATAACCAATACCACCTAATGTTCCTGTCACAATAGCCGCTAACATTCTGTTACCATTATATAATGGTAACAAAGGAGCTAAATAATCAATCATTAACGAAGAAATCACCATACAACGTAAGGAACGTAGTAAAAAACCTCTACCGATTAAACGATAACATATAAACGCTACAGGAATATTTAGAATAATTGTTGTTATACCGATGGGAGCATCATATAGACGATAGAAAATCATCGCAATACCAGAAAAACCAGTCATCGGAAATTTCGCATTAAGGGCAAAATTATAGAGAGCAATCGCTATCAAAAAACTTCCGAAACACTCCCAGAAAATATCAGCCCATACTTTTTTGTCTTTAATCCATTGCATATCTCATTATTCCTTTCTATAGTTGAGCAATCTTTTGTGAATTCTCTGAAATAGCTTCCTTGCTACTTCTCATAAGTTATAGTATGTACTAAAACGAGGAAAAGAATTTCTTAAGAATTCCATACGACAAAAAAAGATACCTGCAGACTACATCACTGTATAATCCGCAAATATCTTTGCTCTTCTTTCATAACAAAAGGTTATCACGTTAAAGTGTCCATGTCAAGAGTTTGTCGCCATTCTTTATGGTAGTATTATCCTATATTATTTTGATATTCAAAGCTTTATTTCATACTAGTTCCATGTTATAATAATTCACAAAACAAACGAGGAGTTAACATACGTATGAAAAAGTATAAGAAAGTTTTAATCGGATTACTTACTGTAATCGTACTGGGCTTAATAATTGGAATTGGTTTTGGTGCCAACTACCTATATAATTTAGCTCTTAACCCTGATACACCGAAAGATTTCATCTTTAATGCTGAACATAATGCATCAGCTGAAGATGTCAATCAAGAAGAAACAAGCGGTTCTGTAACAATAGATGATACCACTTGGTTACTGGATGAAAGTAATTATGAAGATTTTTATGTTACATCAAAAGATGGATTAAAACTCCATAACTATTTACTTCGTAACGGTTCTTCAGATAAATGGATTATTGCGGTTCATGGTTATACCTCTGAAGGTAAATTAATGGCCTCTTATGCAAGAAAATTCTATGCCATGGGCTATAACGTTATCCTCCCTGACTTACGTGGGCACGGACAAAGTGAAGGCGATTATATTGGAATGGGTTGGGATGAGCGATTTGATATTATAGATTTAATTCAATATATAATTGATAATAATGAGAATTCACAGATTGTACTATTCGGTGTTTCAATGGGTGCTTCCACTGTTATGAATGTTTCTGGGGAAGAACTGCCAAGCAATGTTAAGGCAATCATTGAAGATTGTGGTTATACTTCTGCATGGGATGAATTTTCTTATCAGCTTAAGGAATTATTCGGCATACCTGCTTTTCCGATGATGCATACAGCAAGTTTATTTGGTAAGATTCGAGCTGGTTACTGGTTAGGAGAAGCCTCTGCTATTAATCAAGTAAAGAAATCAAAAACACCGATGCTATTCATTCACGGGGATTCCGATACCTTCGTACCATCTCATATGCTAGAAGAGCTATACAGCGCTGCTAAGGTTGAAAAGGAAAAATTAATAATAGCTGGTGCTGGTCACGCAAAATCAAAAGATGTTGATCCTGAATTGTATTGGTCAACGATATTTGATTTTATCAATAGGTATGTACAGTAAGAGAAAATCTTACTGATTTGTTTGTGGTTTTCCACATACAATCAGTAAGATTTTCTTTCTTTATAAACTAAATTAGCTTTACACTATAATCAGCTAACACAAGTTTCACTTCATCATCTGGTATCGTATTCGTAATAACTCCAATATAATCTTCGAGATTAGAGAACGGAAAGCTACCATTTACACCGAACTTCTCTCCTAACATCAGTAAATAATGTTCTTCTGAAACTTCTATAATTGTTCGTTTGGTACTAGCATCTTCCGAAATGGTTGTACTTACTGTCCCGTCCGAGAGATTGATTCCTGCACAGCCAAGGAATGCCTTATTGCAACGATATTTCTTAATATTCTCGCATGTATAAGAACCTATACTCCCTCCTACAATAGGGCTATAATCACCACCTATGAAGATGAACCTAGTTTTCCCTTTCTCTGGGATAAGCGTAGCAATCTCATACATATTCGAGATAATAGTTATCTCCATATTCTGCTGAATTACATATCTTGCAATAAGATACGATATAGTTGATACATCAAGAAAAACGGTCTCACATTCCCTTATTAAGGCTACTGCCTTTTGTGCAACTACTTCTTTCTCTTCACGTTTTTTATCAATTCGATAGCCAAAGCTTTCACATGGAATAATTGAACTTTTCTTGCAAATGGCTCCTCCATATGTTCGTTGTAATAGATTTTTCTTCTCTAGTACTTGTAGATCTTTTCGTATCATGCTTTCACTCATCTGAAATTCATTACTTAGATCCTTAACTAGTACTTTCCCCTCATTATTTAATTTATCGATTATATATTGATAGCGTTCTTGTGTGAACATTGGTTATCTATCTCCTTCTTCTATGAGCTCAAGAAACTGTTATAAATCCTTAATTTTACTTAGTATAACACATGAATGAAATCATTACAATTGACAATCAGTAATATCCAGTATAGAATGATAATAACTAATAATAATCAATAATAAATGATAATTTTAACAATGAATATCTTTGAAATCAGTTATTGAATACGATTTTCATTCTACTTAGGAGGCAGCATGAAGAAGGCAATATTTTTTGATATCGATGGAACACTTATAAACTGTTTAACGGAACAATACACTATGTCAAATAAGGTACAAGAAGCAATAAAGAAGGTACAAGAACAAGGTAATTATGCCATTATTGCCTCGGGTAGACCTTATGCTTTTATAGATGAGAGTCTAAAATCTTTTGGATTTGATGGTTTCATTCTAGCTAATGGTGCACATATAATGATAAATAATTCTACAATATATCAAAGTCCTTTTGACAACTCTTTCTATGAGACGATTCTAAAAGAACTCAATAATCGTCATATCCAATATATCTTAGAAACTACAGAGAATTCCTATATTCCAGAACATTCGGTTGAGTTTTATGATTTTTACGAAAAGGTTGGAATACCAACTAGTCATATTAAGCGAACTCTTCCACCTAAAGACACGGGAATATTAAAGATTGAAGCATTATGCCCTACTGGTGATATAGCCAAGCAATGTATTGACATAATTGAAAGTCATGAAGAATACGGCTGCTTTAAGAGTATTGATCCACGACTATTTGAGATCTATAATAAGAAGAATACGAAAGCTACTGCTATCTTAAGAGCTCTAGATTATCTTAATATTCCGGTTGAACATAGTTATGCGTTTGGAGATGGAGATAACGACACGGAAATGTTATCCACCGTTAATTGCGGCATCGCTATGGGTAATGCTTCTGACTATGTTAAATCCTTTGCTAAGGAAATTACGGATTCTGTCGCTAATGACGGAGTAGCAAATGGAATTATGAAGTATGTACTTAAATAAATAGCAAAAGAAAAAGTCGATTTATTCTTTAAAATCGACTTTTTCTATATATAGTAATTTATTACTATCCTACTTCTTATTAGTTTTAAAAAAACTATTGGTTCTTATTTGAGATATGAAGTATAATAGGTATTTGATAAGCTTAATAATACGGAATGGAGGATGGTTATATGACAAAGAAAGATGTATTAGAGCTAAAGAGAAGATTGAAAAAAAACGAATGCACATTTACAAAACTATGCGGCTGTTATGTAAACGGTGAAAAGAATAGAATCCTTAATCTAGAAGAAACCTTTCTAAATCTTAATGAAGAAGAATTCTACAAGTACTTAGAAATTGCCAAAAAAACACTCTCTGGTACTGTCGGTAATAATATACTTCAGCTTGAATTTCCACTTGATGAGGAAAAAGCAGGCGGAAAACAACAGTTTCTAATGGGCCTCAGAGAAAGTAAATTAAAAAACGAAGGTTTATTGGAGTCCTTCTACCAATTAATCATAGACAATTACGATTATGCGGGTAATTACCTGATCTTATTATTCCACGATGCTTACGATGTCATGACAAAGACAAGTGACAATCTTAAATTGGACGAGTCCGAAGAGGTGTATGAATATTTACTATGCGCTATCTGTCCTGTTACCTTATCGAAAGCAGGGCTTGGCTACTTGGAAATGGAAAATCGTATTGGACCACGTAATCGTGACTGGGTTGTAAATGCTCCTGATACTGGATTTGTATTCCCAGCATTCTCTGACCGTAGCACGGATATTCATTCCGTTATGTACTACACAAAAGATACAAAAGAACCCCATAAGGAATTCATGGAATTTGTACTTGGTTGTCCTCCAAAAGAAACAGCAACCGAACAAAAGCACGCTTTCCAAAATATTATTAATAATGCAGTGCGTGATGAAGAAAAGAGTAATAGAGTATTCATGGAGATACAAGAATCTCTTAATCAACTGGTGGATGAGCAAGCCCAGTATCAAGACACAAAGACTGAACCTATTATTCTTACCACCGATTCCATAGAAGAAGTTATTGAATCTTGTGAATTACCTGAAGATATTTCTAAGACTATTAAGTCCTCATATGTTGAAAAATTCGGTGATACTCCTCCAGTAGTAGATCACCTATTAGATAGCAAAGTCTTGGCAGCTAGTGCACAACTTAGAGAAAAAAAAGCACTTGTAGAACAGGTTCAACAATTACAAGAAAAGCTAGAAGAAGTAACTTCCTTAAAATCAGACGATCAACAATCTGGAACTGACCTTAATGCAATACAAAACTCTGAGTCTCTTGAATCAGAAGATGGAAACTTCGATGTAGTTCTTCGTGTCAAACCACAAAAGGTACAAGAGATAACATACGAAGTAATTAACGGTAAGAAATGTATCATTATACCAATGGCTGAAAACGAACATGCAGACTTGAATGGAATTACCACATTTTAAAAAAATGTCAAAGAACAAATGCTATCCATCTGTTCTTTGACATTCTTTATTTTATTATTCAATAACTCCGCCTTCAATAACAAGATTTTCAGGATTTGCAGCATCTCCATATACTGGTGCTAATGTTTCTTCATAAGCTTTATGGAAGAACTGTTCATCTGCTAAAGAACGAATCTCTTCATTAATCCAATCAAGTAATTCTTTGTTGCCTTTTTGTACAGCTGCAGCAATTGTATCTTGGTTTCCAAGGGAATCTACACCAACAGAGAATCCTTTATTCTCAAGCGCCCATGCAAGTACTTCTGTATTATCAGTGGATAATGCATCCCCTCTTCCATCTACCAATGCATTGTATGCTTCACTATATTGGTCAAACTTAAGTAGATTAACGTCTGGATAATTCTCTGAAAAATATGTCTCTGCTGTTGTTCCCTTACTAATAATTAATGTTTTACCGTTTAACTGTTCAGCGTCTGTAATTAACGCGCTATCCGGTGAGACAATTCCAAGTGCTACTTTCATATACGGTAATGCAAAATCAACTTGCTTTGCGCGCTCATCGTTTACAGTAAAATTAGCAAGGATAATATCTACTTTTGCAGAACGTAAGTATTCTACACGGCTCGCTGCTTCTACTGGAACATATTTTACTTCAACACCAAGGTCTTTGGCTATACGATTTCCAAAGTATACATCATAACCTTGGTACTCACCATTCTCATCTACATATCCAAAAGGTTTCTTATCGGAGAAAACTCCAATTACTACTTCACCACTATCTTTGATCTCTTGTAACGTTCTTGCAGTTGATTTGTTATCTTCATCAGAAGATTTCTTACCACATGCAGTTAATCCCATTGCCAATACCAATACTATTGTTGCCACTAATATTAATTTTTTCTGATTCTTACCTTTTTTACTCATAATAAATTCCCCTTCATTGTTTTTATTTTACTAATTCATGATCTACTCTGTCTCAATATTATGTACATTCTCAAAAGTAAACACATCTAAAAATCTCTTGGCACGGTCTGTGCTTGGATTTGTAAAGAATGTCTCTGGTTCCGCTTCTTCTACAATTGAACCTTCATCTAAGAATAAAATTCTGTCTGCAATTGCCCTAGCGAATGACATCTCATGGGTAACAATCAGCATTGTAGTTCCTTGTTTTGCTAGTTCTAACATTACATCTAATACTTCTCTGACCATCTCTGGATCAAGTGCTGCTGTAACTTCATCAAACAACATGATCTCTGGGTGCATACAAAGCGCTCTTACTATGGCTACTCTCTGCTTTTGACCACCGGAAAGCTGTCTTGGATATGCAGATACTTTATCTAGTAAGCCAACACGCTCTAATAATTGCTCTGCTTCTTTACGAACTTCTTCTTTCTTCCGGCCCTGTGCTTTAACTGGACCAAGCGTAATATTATCTAGAATATTCATATGTGGGAACAAATCATAACTTTGGAATACCATACCTATTTTTTGTCTAAGGGCATACATCTTTTGTTTACTCTCACAAATATTTTCACCGTTTAATAGTATCTCTCCCTTTTGTATGTTCTCTAATCCATTAATACAGCGAAGTAAAGTACTCTTTCCACAGCCAGAAGGTCCTAAGATTACAATAACTTCTCCCTTCTTTACTTCAAGTGATAAGTTACTCAGAATACTAGTCTCATCAAATTTCTTTTCTAACTCTTTGATTTGCAGAATAATTTCATTGTTATTTGCGTTCATGCATATCTCACCTCTAATCTTTCCATTGTTGCTCTAGTCTTCCAGCTATTTTAGAAAGTGGAAAACATATAATAAAATACATAAAGAATATAGTAGCATATATTACTAGCGCTGCTCCAGGTGCTGTCAACCTAGATGCTTCTATTATCTGCTGCCCTACTTTTACAACTTCAACTACTCCAATTAAAACAATCAAAGATGTTGTTTTAATCATACGAGTTACAAGATTCATTGACTGAGGTATCAATCTTCGAAAAGTTTGAGGTAGAATAACATTCAAGTACAACTGTTTCTCAGTTAATCCAAGTGCCCTACCGCTCTCATATTGATGTACTGGTATCGATTCAAGTGCTCCCCTTACCAAATCTCCCATCTCTGCAGTGCCCCATATGGTAAATACCAGAATAGCCGAAAACTCTCCTGATAGATTTATATGTAATGATTTAGACAAGCCAAAATAGACTAAGAACAGTAAAACCAATTGTGGCATGATACGAACAAACTCCAAATATATTTTTGTAATAACTTTTATTGCTGGGTTCTTGCTAGTCATTATAAATCCTAGAAGAATTCCTAAAACAATGGACAGTAGAACTGATAGTAATGAAATTCTAACTGTAACCCATAATCCCTCCAGCAGACGTATAAAGTTTCTTCCTTGGAACAATACATTAATTGCCGATTGCCACACGTTTTAACCTCCTCTCTACTATTGTGAATACGATAGATATAGGAAGTAGTATAATCAGATATGCAACAACCAATAAGAATAGTGCTTCATCTGTCTGATAATACAATCCAATTAAATCTTTTGCTACAAACATTAAGTCTGCTAATGCAACTACACTAAAAACTGAAGTTTCTTTAATCAAAAATATGATGTTCGCTAAAAATGCTGGCATCGAAATCATAATTGCTTGTGGTAATAATATTGTTCGTACCACCTGCCACCTTGTAAGCCCAAGACAAAGTCCCGATTCTTCTTGTATCTTAGGTATTGCCTCTAGACCACTACGAAAAGCCTCCGACATATAGCTACCTCCAAGAAAAATCAATCCCACGATAGCACATCCTTCTGAACTCATGACAATTCCTATCTTCGGTAAGCCAAAATATAAAAAGAATAACTGGATTAGTAACGGAGTATTTCTAGATAATTCTATATACCCACCTACAATCCTATGTACAATTGGAATCTTATAATACCGAATGATGCTACATAAAAATCCTACTATAATCGCTCCTAAAACTCCTATTATAGCTATACTTATGGTTAATTTCGCTGCCTCCACATAAAGCGGAATATATTCTTGTATAACTTCTATATCCATTAAACTTATACCCCCTTTAACCTCATAAAGCTAACCTATCAATATATTATGTATGTTAATTAATATGAAACTATTCGATTCCCTCCTGTAAAACTTATTTCTCCCGCATTTCCTATAATCCATATTGTTTTGATATGATAAGTATGCTATATAATATATTCTTTTTAATCTAAATTGTCAACCATATTTTTGTAGTTTTACAAAATTTTTGTTATTTATCTCTACCTTTTGAATTCATTTTTTTATAAATTGTTTCGCCTTCCTTTATTGTCTCTAGAACTTGCGATCTTCCTATAATCTCCCCTTGAAATTACTTCCTGAATTGTTATACTAATTGTAGGCGACATTAAGTACTTAATCTTTAGATTTTGTTGTCATTTTCAATATCTTTAATTATGAAAGCGAGTGAATTACTTTATGAAAAACAACAAACAAGAACTCCTTCAAAGTTCCTTAGGATCTGTATTCACAGTTTTTAGTGATGATACCTTAGAGGAAATAACACAAAGCAATAAAAGATTATTAGCAGTTTGCGGAAGGGTAAACTCTCCTGGAATTGTTGAAGTATTCGATGGTGCTACCTTAGAAGATATCATCGCTTTAGCAGGTGGTCTGATTGGTAAGGGAACATTTAAAGCTGCACAACTTGGTATGCCATTTGGTTGCCTCTTAACGAAAGATAATTTACATGAGCCTTTTGATTTTTCACTATTTGAAACAGGCATTAAACATAGTATTATTATCTTATCAAGTGATGACTGTATTATCCAATATGCAAAATTCTATCTTGATTACCTCAATGGACAAATTAAATCAGGCGCCATACCACGATATATTCCAATTCAAAAAGAAATGAAATCCATGAGTGATATCTTTGACCGAATCTCCAAAGGACGTTCGAATATGAGAGATATCTTCTTTCTCCGTGAATTAGCAAACACTGTTATTCAAACCATCAATAAAAAACATAATGTAACAGAAGAAATCATTAATCACTTCTATGAGGAATTGATTGACCATATTGAAGACAAGTGTTGTTATACCTCTCAATGTCACCATCTTACTAAACTAAGAATAACCGATAAATGTATTGGCTGTAATGCATGTAATCGTGTCTGTCCAGTCGATTGTATTGAAGGTGGCGTAAAGGAACAGCATTCCATTGACTATGTACGTTGTACACATTGTGGAGCTTGCGTTACAGCTTGTCCTGTTAATGCAATTACTTATGGTGATAACAGTCTTCTCTTCTTACGTGATTTAGTTACACCTGGAAAAGTTGTAATTACACAGATGGCTCCATCTGTACGTGTTACAATCGGTGAAGCATTTGGCTTTGATGCTGGTGTGAATGTAGAGAAAAAAATCGCAGCCGGATTACGTGCACTTGGTGTAGATTACGTATTTGACACAACATGGGCTGCTGATTTAACTATTATGGAAGAGGCTGCTGAGCTTACTGATCGATTAAAAAGATATCTTGCTGGTGATGAAACGGTAAAATTACCGATCCTAACCTCTTGTTGTCCAGCTTGGGTTAAATTCATCGAACAAAATTATGCAGATATGCTTGATGTACCTTCTAGTGCCAAATCTCCAATGCAAATGTTTGCTTCTGTTGCTAAAGATCTTTGGTCAAGAGAACATAATTTAGATCGATCAGATATTACATCCGTAGCTATTATGCCTTGTATCGCGAAGAAATATGAAGCTTCTCGTCCTGAATTCTCAAGAGATCTAAACTATGATGTCGATTATGTCTTAACAACAAACGAATTAATAAAGATATTTAAAGATACTGGAATTGATTTGCACGAGATTGAAGATGAAGAAATCGACCAAGTTATGGGCGAATATACCGGTGCTGGTATCATATTCGGTCGTACTGGTGGTGTTATCGAAGCAGCCACACGTACTGCTCTAGAAGGATTAACTGGTAGAAAGTTCGATAATATTGAGTTCGAATGTCTCAGGGGATGGGATGGATTCCGTTGTAGCGAAATCAAAGTCGATGATGAATTAACACTTAGAATTGGTGTTGCCCATGGACTAAAAGAAGCCAAGAAAATGTTAGATAAGATACGATCTGGTGAAGAATTCTTCCATGCCATTGAAATTATGGCCTGTACAGGAGGTTGTATTGGTGGTGGCGGCCAACCTAAAGCAAAAAAACGTGCTGAAACATTAGAAAAACGTATGGAAGGACTTAATAATATTGACCGTTCACTTACCTTACGTCGTTCCAATGAAAATCCAACTGTTCAAGTGATTTATGACAAATACTTGGATCATCCATTGAGTCATAAAGCACATGAATTATTGCATACACAGTATTTTGTAAGACCAAAAAAATAGCTATCGAGATGATTTACAAATACAAAAACACAAACTCAATGACTTAATTAAAAATAAGTTGGCATACTAGATTCCCATCTACTATGCCAACTTATTATCTTTTACTCAAAAGAAATTTCTAACTCTACTGGACAATGATCTGATCCTAACACTTCTGTATGAATCTTTGCTCCTACTAATCGTTCATCTAAACTACTTGATGTTAGAAAATAATCTATACGCCAACCTGCGTTCTTTTCCCTTGCTTTAAATCGATAAGACCACCAAGAATAGATTTCTTTCATATCAGGATAAAAGTATCTAAAAGTATCCGTAAATCCATTTTCCAATAACTCGCCGAATTTTGTTCTCTCTTCAATTGTAAATCCTGCATTCTTTTGATTGGTTTTAGGATTTTTCAAATCAATCTCTTTATGAGCCACATTCAAATCTCCACACACAATCACTGGCTTCTTCTCATCAAGCTTTTTAAGGTAATCTTTGAATGCATCCTCCCATTCCATACGATATGGTAATCTAGCTAACTCATTTTGTGAATTAGGCGTATAAACTGTTACCATATAGAATTGTTCAAACTCCAATGTAATTACACGACCTTCTTGATCATGTTCTTCAATTCCTAAACCATATGTTACTTCTAGCGGCTTTTGCTTTGTAAAAATAGCCGTTCCGGAATATCCCTTTTTCTTGGCATAATTCCAATATTGATTATAACCATCAAGATCTAATTCGATCTGTCCTTCTTGTAATTTACTCTCTTGAATACAAAAGATGTCTGCATCGACTTCTTTAAAAAAATCTAAAAAGCCTTTTTGAACACATGCTCGTATTCCATTAACATTCCATGAGATTAATTTCATCTATCACTATACTCCTTTCCAAAATCTGAATCTTTGTTCAACAAAGGTTCGGTTGGAAGTTTCTCAACCTTTTGCTTTATCTTAACCAACTAATTGTAGTTAGCTTCATATAATACAATAGCATGATTCGACGAAAAAGTAAATTAGCGGAGTAAAGAATACTTTCCATTATAGCTTCTATATATCCTTCTTCTCACACCATTCGCTCAATAAGCACTTATCACAATTGCACTTTCTCGCAGTGCATATACTCCTACCATGATAAATCAATTGAAAGTTAATACGATTCCAGTTTTCCTTCGGTAGTACTTGCATCAGTTCTTTCTCAACCTGTACTGGATTCTTTCCTACTGCCCAGCCCAGTCTCTTAGCAATTCTTAATACATGTGTATCTACCGTTACCCCTGGTATTCCATAAGCATCTGCTAAAAACAAGGTGGCAGTTTTTCTACCAACACCAGCTAACTTCACTAATTCATCTATAGTTGTTGGAACTGTACCATTAAATTCAGTAATAATTTGGTTGCAACATTGCTTCATATTCTTAGCTTTACTTTTGTATAAACCAATGGATTTAATATACTCTTCTATCTCTTCCACTGGTGCTTCAGCCATTTGAATAACCGCATAAAATCTATCCCACAATCTTGGTAAGACATCATATACTTGCTTATCTGTACTTTGTGCACTCAACATAATCGCAAGTAGAAGCTGCCAATCTGCATTATGCAAGAAACCTTCCTTAGTTGTTCCATACTCTTGATCTAATATTGATAAAATATGTTGTACGTCTTTATCTGTCATAATATCCCCTCACATATTTCTACACTAAAACCTACTAATATTTTATCATTTCATAGTCAATCACTCAACTACAATCTCAATAATATCCCCATTACTACTCTCAATCTGCATAAGTTTTCCGATTGCCTTTATCTTTTCTTAACATAGAAATCTTTTGCCCAATTGTTTTCTCCATCTTATCTACTCCTTATTAATTTGATACTCATATTGTACCAATCTTATTGTTATCTGAGAAAGTATTATTGGTTGTTTTTAAACATATTTACACAACCACTCGTTGAATATCCTATCAACCATTGGTTGATTTAAAATTATAACAACTACAAAAACATAATAATTGACTAAACATATGTAAAAAGACTATTTTACTAATTTACCTATTGCTTTAGCATATACTATTATCCCAATATAGCAAGAGATACTATTAAGTATTATGTCATCAATATCTAATACACCTACACATGAAACAAATTGCATAATTTCAAAACCTACTACTAGCAGAATGTTAAATAACAATAATTTCGCTATATTTGTCTTGTTATTCTTTTGAATAGCTGTTATTGCTCCCAATAAGATAAATGGCAACGTATTTCCTAATAAGTTGATATAATTAATTCCTAGTGTGGGATTAATATAAACACGTATTGATTTAAAAGGAATGAAATTCACGTTATAGTATCCTGCAGCTCGATTTCTTAATATGAGTTCACGAGCAAAAATTACATTTTCTTTAGGTAAATATAATTTGAATATTACAAAATATGAAAGTAAACCTATATATACAAATAAAACAAGTTTACATATTTTTTTATTACAAATTGTATCCATCAAGACTTTTTTAATAATAGGACCTCCTTAAGAATATCTCTAGTTCCATTTATCATATACTAATTTTTGTAAATATGTCAATTATTAACCTTATATTATAAAAGGACTATTCTCATCTTAATTAATGAAAATAGTCCTTTTGCACTTATATATTAATATCGTTTATAAGCAAAACTCTCAACATATACATTGCTTCTAAGTTGACGTAATATGACTAAAAAACGATAGCATAACACCTATAGTACTTCTTAGTGTGTACTTAGTACCCAAGGAAGGTGAGGCATGGAAGCCGAACCAGCCTGAGCTGCGGCAGGATGCCGCATCGAAGGCGATTCCGTATCCCTTAGATGCATTTTTGTACACACGTAGAAGTACTTAGGTGTGTAGCGTGTTTTGTGTCATAGTACGTTGGCTTAGAAGCCTTGAAGAACATAAATTGAGTTTTGCGATTATTTGTTTAACAATTTTTCCACCGATGTATTTTTGAATACCTTTTTCTTTGATTGTTTTACTTGATAATAAGCGATGCCATCAACTATCTTAATATCGGTTGGCGCGGTATTCAGAGCGTATGTGCCAGATTGATCTTTATAGTAATAATGATCTGGATCTTCTCCATTACCAAAAGCAAATAACTTATAATTCTTAGCACTTACATAGTCACTCACTCCAAGAACATAATCATCGTAAGATTCATATGCCTTCTCATCAAGTATCATCTTAACACTACTACCATTGGTAGCTGCTTTAAAGAGATAAGAGATATACTGATCCTCCGTTAAGGAATAGTACACATTATCAGTTGTCACTTGATGTAACACAACACGAAAATTAGTATAATCAGTTGCTGGCTCTCCACCTGCATTCACACGATAGTCACTTACTTTCTTAAGATCAAATGAATCCAGCTTTGTTACCTTGCCTTTAAAAGAAACCTTCATTACATCCGTAGTACTACTCTTTATCGTTCCCGTATTCTTATTACATAGATAATATAAACCATCTTTCCCAACTGTTAAACTATCCACAGAAGTACCTTTAATAAGTTTCTCCGTCTTCTTACCACCTAATGTCATGGAATAGATTATGGTACGTTTGTTATTCGTATAATAGATTCGATTGTTCGCAATAACTGGCTTAAAGTTATAATAGTTTGTACTTGTAGTACTAAGGACTTTGTTCGTCCCCTTTTTACCTGTTACATTAATCCTTGCTATAATCATCTTATCGTAATTCTTATAATAAGAATAGTATACGTAATCACCTATAACTCCAATAATGTCTCCTTTGTTCACAGATACTAGACATTTTGTATTCTTACCATCACGTCCTACTCGGTAAATGCTATTCTTACCTGTTTTATTATCTTTAGCAACATAGTACACATATTTATTCTGAACATAAAAATTCTTTACTTCTTTACTAGTTAATGTGGTTGTATTTGAAGTTCCTATCTTTTGTGATACTAGTTTATAACTAGATCCCTCTGTTCCCTTTTTATAGAATAGATATCCTTGATCCTTTACTACAAGCTCAGAGGATTTTGCCACCTTCTCAGCAGCTTTTGCGCTACTTGGTAAAAGCTCAACACTTGTAATAATGCAGACAAGTAACATCGCCCAAGCTATCATTTTATTCATTTTTTTCATCAGGCTTACCTCCTATCTTTAACACTATAGTAAACCTTGATTATGTCAATGTCATGACATTTCTATGTGATTTTCTGTCAATGATTGGTATGTCCTTTGTCTATCATTAGTTAATAGTTCTACTTAGACCCAACCGCAGTCTTTACCATCGCAGCGATTTCTTCTGGTGTTTCCTGCATCCCTGATTCAATCCATTTCAGATATGTATTACATAAAGCCCCTGCATAATAATATAACTCATAGCGTGAATACTCAGATGTCTCCAATACGTAGGTATCCATATAGTCATTCAAAGCATTCATTATCACTGCATGCATATTGGCATGAATTAGAGTTAAGATAAATGAACTGTATTGTTTAAAGAATGTAAAGCAATGACAGATATGTTTATAATCACGAAACTGCCCAATATCTGTACGCATCTTCGATTCCTTCATATACTCATTCACAATTTCATACATGTAATCAGATAAAACTTCTAGCTTGGATTTGTAGTATTTATAAAATGTCATTCTTGATACATTGGCATTGTTAACAATCTCTGTTATTGTAATTTTCTCAAATGCTTTTTCTTCCATTAATTTAAGTAATGATCTTGCAATACATAACCGAATATACTGATTTCTAGTGGTAAGACTTGTTCCACCTTCTGATAACCGCATAATTTTCTCCCCCTTTTCTTAGGAAATACCTGAACGATTTAATATGTTTACATTATTGCCGCTTTTGTAAATTGTATCATATTATAGACTGTAGTACAATGAGATGTAGTATCTAAAACCACATTGTAAACATTTGTAAATAATCTAAGCTTATTAGATTAGTCAGGAGGTATATATGAAATACGGTATTGTTGTTGACTCAGGATGTGACTTAATACAATTAAGAGAGGATGTCGCTGATAAAATAGATTTTACAAGATCACCATTAAAGCTTGATATTGGTGAAAAAGAATTTATCGATTCCTTTGATCTTGATATTGAAGAATTTATGGAGGAGATGTACTCCTATAAGGGAAAGACGGGAAGTGCAGCGCCAAGTCCAAATGAATGGTTAAAGGCATATGAGAAATCAGAGAATGTCTTTGCTATAACAATCACAGGGACACTATCTGCTAGCTATTCTAGTGCTGTTATCGGTATGGAGCTCTTTAAAGATCAATATCCTGATAGGAACATCTATGTTATTGATTCAAAATCAACTGGCCCTGAGATGTCTCTTATCGTTCGTAAATTGACGGAATATATGAAGGATAATATGGCTTTTGAAGATATCTGTAAGAATATAGATGAGTACATCAAGCATACGAATCTACTCTTTATCCTTGAATCACTTGATAATCTAGTTAAGAATGGTCGAATCAGTCGTTTAAAAGCTAGCATGGCCGGAATACTTGGTATTAAAATCCTAGGTATTGCTAGTGAAGAAGGAACTATTGATTTGTTACATAAATGTCGTGGTAAAATGGCTGTTTATGACAAAGCAATTAAAGAGATGTTAGAAAGAAATTATCATGGTGGAAGAGTTGTTATTGCCCATTGTTTTGCAAGTGAAGTATCAAACTATGTAGTGTCAAAAATCAGAGAAAAATTCCCTGACTGCGATATTGAAATCATGAAAACAAGCGGTTTATGCAGTTACTATGCAGAAAAAGGTGGACTATTAATAGGTTTTGAATCATAACGGTCTTCCTATAATAATCCACCAATTATAATTAACTCAAACTTCACACATAAAACTGTATTCAGAGTAGATAACTGCTGATTAATCACAATGAGTCATGATGCGGATAATTTCCTCATCTGTCTCTTTCATACCTTTTGCACCAAGACGGTATATGTTTTGAATGGTATTTTCCACACCCTTTGAGACAATACCGTCTTCTGCATAGAATTGTTGACCTTCCTTATACATCATATATCCCAAAATTCCAGCATCCACGGATACCGCTATCTTACCAGCGCAAGATGGCTTCGCTCCATCACAGATTATCCCTGAAACAATTGCCAAAGAATTCACTAATGTATGGGAGATGACCTTTGTTCTCTCTCCCATTAGATAAGCAATTCCACATCCCGCAGCACAACCTGCACTTACTGCCCCGCAAAATGCAGATAAAGGACCTATTCCAGTCTTAATATGGATGGCGACTAAGTTTGAAACGATTAATGCTCTGTGTAATTCTTCTTCTGTAGAATTCAATTCTTTCGCATATTCAATAATAGGAACAGAAACTGTAATTCCTTGATTTCCACTTCCTGAATTAATTACTACAGGTAATTCACAGCCACTCATTCTAGCATCTGAACCAGCTGCTGCCATAGCCTTAGCTCTCGTACGAATATCATCTGAGTGAGTCTTTAGTAATACACTTCCCATATTAGCACCCCAATGGTTAGCAATTCCTTCTTCCGCAATTCGGTAATTATACTTCACCTGACGTCTCAATATGTCATCAATTTCCTCTAGATTCACTTCCTCAGCAAATAAAACGATATCCTCGATACTAAGTAAGGTTCTATCCGTTTTGTTACCTATTTCGGTGGTATCACCCTCTGATTGCCATAGAACTTCTCCGTTCTTTTCCGTTCTGACAATATTGGTATGATGCTTAGATATTCTAACAACAGCGGTATCTTTCCCATCAGAAAGGGTTATACGGATGTCTAGTTTTTCTCCATCTTCCATAGGCTTCACCGTGAATCTCGTATGGTCAAGATAGTCTTTGATTCTCTCTTTTTCTTTCTCTGATACATAAGAGATAACTTCAAGTTCTTTTGCCGCATCTCCTACTACGATGCCAGCCGCTGCAGCTGCAGATATTCCCTTTAGCTGTCCTGTATTCGGTACAATAACACTTTTAACATTCTTAATTATATTACTACTTGCTTCCACTGCTACATCTGTGGGTTCACTTCCTAATATCTCTTTTGCCTTCGCAGCACAATATGCAATCGCGATTGGTTCCGTGCAGCCAAAAGCCGGTACTAACTCTTCTCTTAATATCTGTATATATGCCTCGCATTTTTCTCTAGTTAATCCCATATTCATTCTAATCCTTTACTTAATGCCAATCATTTGCACATAATCCATAATTGATGCCATAAGAATAAAAGCAATACTAATTACTCCCACAGAAGTTTTATAACCGATTATGTGGAAATGTTTCTTCCAACTATCCTGTAGTTGAATCTTAGCACTCTGTTTTCCTTTTGTTATAATCATACCTGCTAGTAAAAAAATTCCGATGGAACTAACAATCAACGTGCCGTTCTTAGCAACTTCAATTCCACTTAAGATGTTGTGTTCTCCAACAATAATACCAAGTACAAAAAATACACCCGTTATTACTATTGCAGTTATTAAGCCAATTATAAATATTTTTACAACATCCTTTATTACTAATTTCACATTCTTCATTACTCAAACCACCACTATTCTTTATTAGCTGAACAACAATGACAAGCAACAAAATGTTCATTACCTACATTGGTTAACTTAGGCATCTCTTTTTCACATATAGGCATAGCCTGTCTACATCTGCTAAAAAACTTACAACCTGGTTTTGTATTCATTGGGCTTGGTACATCACCTTCTAGACGAATCTTTGTAGCTTCTCTTTCCTTTTCCACCTCTGGATCTGGAATTGGAATAGCCGATAATAATGCTTGTGTATATGGATGTAGGGGATTCTCGTATAACTCCTTAGATGTAGTTAATTCTACTAATGTACCAAGATATAATACTGCCACACGATCAGATATATGTTTAATCATTGACAAGTCATGAGCAACGAAAAGATAAGTAAGTCCCATCTTCTTCTGCAAATCAATCAATAGGTTTACGATCTGTGCCTGAATAGAAACATCTAATGCTGATATTGGTTCATCTAAAACAATAAACTCTGGTTGGACAGCTAATGCTCTTGCAATACCAACTCTTTGTCTTTGTCCACCTGAGAATTCATGAATAAAACGATTTGCATGTTCTCTATTTAGTCCTACCATATCTAGGTACTTAAAAATCATTTCTTGTCGCTGCGCTTTGTTTTGAGCTAAGTGGTGGATGTCAATTCCTTCACCAATAATATCCGATACTGTCATACGTGGATTAAGGCTGCCATAAGGATCTTGAAACACCATTTGAACTTCTTTTTTGAATTTCTTTCTATCTTTCTTGCTTAAGTTGTGTACGTCAATCCCTTTGTATAATACTTGTCCATCAGTTTTGTCATATAGACCAATACTAGTACGTCCGCAAGTTGTCTTACCACAACCAGACTCTCCAACCATACCTAAGGTTTCACCTTTATATATCTGAAAGCTAACATCATCTACTGCCTTTAATATTCCGTCTCTTCCCACTTGAAAATGTTTTTTCAAATGTTCTACAGATAGAATCACTTCCTTTTGTTCACTCATGCTTGACCTCCTTTAAGTTCTGGCATCTCAACCTTAGGTGCCATAGGATGATGCAACCAACAAGCCGCATAATGCCCATCTCCAAATTCAGTTTTCTCTGGTACCTCTTCTTTACATATCTGCATACAATACTGACATCTGGTGCTGAAAGGACATCCTACTGGAGGATTTAATAAATCCGGTGGTGCTCCTGGAATGGTAGCAAGAACTTGTTTATTCTCTAAATCAAGGCGTGGAACTGATTGAATTAACGCCCATGTATATGGATGTCTCGGACGATAAAAGATGTCTTCACATTTTCCACTCTCTACGATCATACCAGAATACATAACGGCGATATTCTGTGCAATATTAGCTACTACACCAAGATCATGTGTAATCATAACTACTGATGTATTGTTTTTCTTTTGTAACCCTTTAATGATATCTAGAATCTGCCCTTGTATAGTCACATCTAGCGCAGTTGTAGGTTCATCACATATTAACAATTTTGGATCACAAGCAAAAGCGATTGCTATCATAACACGTTGTCTCATACCACCAGAGAATTCATGAGGATACTGTTTCACTCTTCTTTCTGGTTCAGGAATTCCAACTAGACGTAGCATATTAACAGCTTCTGCTTCTGCTTCTTTTTTGGTCATATTTTTATGTGCCATCAAATTTTCCACAATCTGTTTTCCTACGCGCATCGTAGGATTTAATGAAGCCAGTGCATCTTGGAAAATCATAGCACATTCGCCGCCCTTATAAGACTGCCACTCTTTCTTGTTATAATTTAATATATTAACATCGTTGTAAAGAATTTCACTGCCTTCTTTTATCTCGCCCTGAGGTCCTTTGATTAGCCCCATAATGCTTTTTGCAGTCACGGATTTTCCACAACCAGATTCTCCGACAATAGCTAGTGCCTCTCCTCTTTTTAAATCAAAGGATACACCGCGGACAGACTTCACTTCACCTGCATACGTATGGTAAGAGACTTGTAAATTCTTCACAGCTAAGATAGTATTCTGTTCGTTCATAACTTAATATCACCCTTTACTCTTTCTTATTGACGAAGTCTTGGATCCAATGCATCTCGCAAACCATCTCCTAATAAATTGAAAGCCATAACGATGATACAAAGTACCAAACATGGATAAAATAATTGACTAGGATAGAAATCCATAGACTGCTGACCTAGTGAAATTAAAACGCCTAAACTAATAGCTGGTGCCTTTAATCCAATACCAAGGAAACTAAGACCAGCTTCTGTGAATATAAATGCTGGAATTGCTGTAGACGCCTGTAGAATTAATATTCCTAGCATATTAGGAATGTAATGCTTTATTATTACATGTACCGGGCTAGCACCTAATACTTCCGCAGCATATACATATTCTGATTCTCTCAGCTGCATAATCATTCCACGAACCTGTCTTGCAGTACTACACCATGCTGTAATGCTTAGTGCAACTAAAAGTGCAAACAAGTTATTACCTAATACCATCATAATTAGGATAGTTACTAATAAATTAGGTACAGAATTTATTACTTCAATAATTCGCATGAGTACGTCATCTACCCACCCACCGAAATGTGCCATACAAGCACCATAGATAGTACCAACTACCAATTTCAAGACAGTGGCAATTAAAGCAATTATAATCGATGCCCTCGCACCAACCCAGATTCTAGAGAATAAATCTCTTCCAAGGCTGTCTGTTCCAAACCAATATTTACTACTACTGCTTTGGTTTTTATCCACGATGTTCATACCTACATAATCATAACCTCGAATATATGGACCAATGATAACCATAATAATTAATAGTCCTATAACTACCAAAGAAACCATAGCAACAGGATTCTTCTTTAAACGTCTCCAGGCATCTTGCCAATAAGAGATGGTAGGCCTTTCAATTCGGTTAGCATCTTCACTGCTATATCCAATTATCTCAAATTTATCTGGTGTTAAATCAGCCATAGCTACCTCCTTCTACTTATTACTACCTGGCATACTTATTCTTGGATCCACCGCAACATACAATATATCTGTAATGAATAAAACTACAATATACAATGCTGCCAGTATAACTGTCTCTCCTAGTACAATCGATAGATCCTGGTTATTTACTGCTGTTACATAATATTGACCAATACCTGGTATTGAGAAGATACTCTCTATAAAGAAAGAACCTGTAATACACATAGCGATAGACATAGGTAACTGTGTCATAACAGGAATGAAGGAGTTACGTAGAATATGTTTACGTACAATCTTCCCTTTACTTAATCCTTTTGATTCAGCAGTTAGTACATAATCTTGATTGACAACATCTAGCATAGATGTTTTTAATAATCTGGCATAAGTAGCAATATACGTAAAGCAGCCTGTTAACGTTGGCAATACAGTATACTTCCAGCCGCCAAACCACAGATCTTTTCCCGAAGGCCAGCCGATAGTAGGAAACCATTGTAGATTTCCTGCGAATATCTTTTGAAGGACAAGACCAAATATCAGATGGGGTATGGATATAAGTAAAACTGAGAAGCATACCACCACATAATCAGCCATCGTACCTCTCTTCATTGCAGCTAAGATTCCTAACAGTAAGCCGACTCCTACACCGAGGACCATTTGTTGAATACCAAGTCTAGCAGATACCGGCAATCGATCACGGATTAATCCCTGAACGGTTTGACCAGCATAGACAAACGATTCGCCAAAATCACCTACACAGAGTCCCTTCATAGTAATCACATAACGTTCCATCAAAGGTTTATCTAACCCATACTTCTTATAGAGGTTTTCTTTAACCGTTGGTGAAAGTTTATCTGCTCGCTGCGATAATGGATCTCCAGGAACTGCTTCCAACAAGAAGAAGGTTGCTGTAGCAATTAAGAAAAGTGTTAATACCATTTCACAAAATCGCCGAAGCAAGTATTTTTTCATATTAATCTCCATACCTTTCTCAAAACCTGCGAACTTTGGGCCGCAGGTGCACATTTACGTCAAACTTAATTTTCATTCTTATCTAAGAAGAAGGGGAGCAACTTCCTCCCCTCTTCTGTTTATTATTCAATAATCTAATTTCTTATTATAAACGACTCTGCTATATTAGTTCTTACCATCAATATATATCTGATATAATTCTTGGCTTGCTCCAAATGATGAAGTCTTATAGTCCTTTACCCAGTTTTGAAGGAAATACGACTTATCAGCATAGTAAATTGGTGCACATGCAGCATCTTCATATAATAATAGATTTTCTAATTCTTTGTATATTTCTAGACGTTTTGCCATATCATTTTCGCCCTTTAGGCTATCAATCAACGCATCATATTCTGGGTTACTATAGTTACCGTATGATGTGTATCTACCAGTATAGAAGATATCGAAGAAATCTAGTGGATCATTATAATCGCTATACCAAGCAGACATGAAGATATCAAAGTTATATGCATCTCTTTCTGCTTTGAATAAAGTATAATCACCAACGGTATTCTGTTCTACTTTACAACCTATTGTATTTTCAATAACTTGTTGGATATATTCTCTCTCTGTTTGATTCTCAATTGTAGATCCATAAGATAAGAGTTTTAATGTGATTTCATTTATAGGTGTAGTAATGCCTAATTCATCTAAGCCTTCTTGGAATAACGCTTTGATTGCTTCTGTATTTCCAACATATTGTTCGAATTCTGCTTTAATTGGTTCTTCTGCTTGAGTGCGGTATGAACTTTCATTAAAGCTTATTGCAGGGGCAACTAAACCATATGCTGGTTTGTATCTACCATATACTGCTGAAATCATTTCATCTCTATTTAAGCAATATGAGATTGCTTTTCTTATCTTCACATTATTCATCAATCCACTAGTACCACCGTTTGTGAATTCATAACATAGCATCGCTGTACCAGGATAATCAGTTACAACAGATTGAATCTGACCACTTTCTGCTTTCCCGTTATATTTTGTTATGTAATCTCCTGATCCTGTAAGTACATCTAACTGTCCATTATCGAACATAGTAGCTGCAGTTGCTTCTTCTGCTACTAAAAACCAATTAACTTTATCTAACTTAACATTATCAGCATCCCAGTAATATTCATTCTTAGTCCAAGTCATGGTATTGTCTTCCACTAAGTCAGTCATACTAAAAGGACCATTGTATACACATAGTCTCCAATCACTTCCCCATTGATCACCTGCAGCTTCAGCGATATCCTGACGAGTTGGATATAATGGAGTTGCTACCAATTTAGATTGAAAAGTAGGATCTGCTTGTTTTAAAGTTACTTCAAATGTATAATCATCAATTACATTAATTGCTACATCTTCAAGACTTCCTTCTCCATTATAATATTCTTCAGCACCTACGATATTAAAGATGAAAGAAGCGTAATCATAACCGTTTTCTGGATTAAGTAAACGTTCCCAACCGTATTCATAATCATACGCTGTTACTGCTTTACCATCAGACCATTTTGCTTCTTTTCTTAGGCTAAAAGTATAAATCAAGCCATCTTCTGATATGTCGATTTTCTCAGCACCTGCTAATACGAATTCTTCACCATTTTCTCCTGCCACATTTCGTACTAAGCCTTCATAGCAATCTGCCATCATCCAGCGCCATCCCATATCTTGTACATCATAATTATTTCCAAAGGATGGAGCCGTCATATTCAATTCCTGCACATCAGAACCAGTACTTCCTGAATCACTTGTAGATGAAGGTACCTCTACTCCTGTGCTAGTAGAATTTCCTGCGTTCTTACTACATCCTGTTACGCCACCAATAACCATAACACCAGCTAAAATCAATGCCGCCACTTTGCTTAATTTTCTCATAATGTTCCTCCCTTTTCTTATATCTCTTAACCTGGTCGCTTTTTTGTATTATATAAATCGAATATGATAATACAAAAACGGAGTTAATGCCTAATAAACTACATTAGCTCCGTTGCGAAATATATAAATTTCTTATAAAGATACCATAGAACTTGCTAATTGCAAAATTGAAATGTATAATATGCTATATCAGTTTTATTAATATACATTATATGAAAATAAGTTTATTTCCTTATTTATTGAAAGTTTTTTCACGTTTTACATAATAAAACAAAGGACTGTTTTAAATATATTAATATAGAATTAAGAGCTTACTACATCTTTTATTACTTTTACTAAGGAGGAATTCCTGACATGGAGATAAGAAACATACGATCATTTATTAAAGTTACCGAATTAGGCAGCATAACTAAAGCAGCTATTCACTTAGGCTATGCTCAATCCACAATAACCTTGCAGATTCGTCAACTTGAAGAAGAACTAGGTGTTAACTTGTTTAATAGAAATGGTAAAAAACTTACATTATCAGATAATGGCAAAGACTTTTTACAGTACGCCTATCAAATTATAAAGTACGAATCAAAGGCAATCAATCATTTTGCTATAACGAATGAACCAAAGGGCAACTTAAACATTGGAGTCATGGAAACAGTATGCTCCTCAAACTATACAAAGTATTTTCAAAATTTCTCAGCTACACACCCGACCGTTTCTTTAAACATACAGATTGTTACTACCCACCAAGCCTTAGAAAACCTTGATAATGGTACCTTTGATGTTATCTTCTTATTAGATAACAAAATCCATCGACCTGATCTAGTGACGGTAAGAGAATATCCGGTTGACATCTCCTTTTTCTGTTCTTCGTCTCATCCACTAGCCATTGAAGAAGTCGTATATCTTGATCGTCTCTTGCAAGAACCCTTTATCTTGACCGAGAAGGGTTGTAACTATCGAGATGTATTCGAAACAGATATAACAATGAGAAATCTATCTTTGAACTGTACCACTGAGATTGGTTATACCAATTACATCATCGATGCTGTCTCTAATCATCCTGGCATTGGTCTACTGCCAGCTTTTACTTTACAAGAAGCTCTTGATGAAGGTAAGATATGCCTAATAAAAATGGCTGATTATCAGATTCAAATGTATATCCAAGTTATCTATAGTAATAAGCGTCCGATTGCTCCAGCACTATATGCTTTTATGAATACACTATAGATAACACTCTTTAGATACGAACAAGTAAATATCATAAAATGGCTGTTGCAAAATGGATTCCCACTCCTTTTGCAACAGCCATTTATTCTACTTATTATCCTTCTGTCACAGTTCCCTTCACATGGAACACCTTATCATACTGTGATATGGTGTCTTTAAAGATAACATGACTTACGTTAATTACCGTGATGTTCTTAAGCTTAAGAATAGTCTTCTCAATTTCTCTGGCACGTTCCATATCTAGTGCAGCGAATGCCTCATCCATGAACAGGATACTTGCTTTAGCTAACATCGCTCTTGCAATAACAATACGGCTACGTTCTCCCCCAGAGATATTCTTTCCATTATCGTAAATCATAGTATCTAACCCATCTGGTAGGTTTTCTACGAAAGAGGTTAATCCTGCTACTTCAATTGCTTCTCTAATTTCTTCATCTGAATATTCTTTGTATAGAGTGATGTTATTCTTCAATGTATCTTCAAAGATAAACACCTGTTGCTCTACATTGGCAATCAATGAGAAATAATCTTCCTTCTTAACTTCAGCTAATGATTTTCCATCTATAGATAAATTCCCCTCTGTAGCGTCATAGTATTTACGAAGCAATTTCAGTAATGTAGATTTACCACCACCTGATGGGCCTACTATTAGATATTTTCCATTCTTCTTAAGTTCCATGTTCACGTCATGAAGTGTCTTTGCTTTATCTTCTGCATCTTCGTAAGCAAAGCCAACACCTTTTAATTCAATCTTGTCAGTAAATTCATGTAATTCGATAGTTTCTTCGTGTTTATTCTTATTCAATAAACTCTCATTAATCTTCTTACCAAGATCCTTGGAAGCAAATATCTTAGGTACTGCTTCACTCATCATCATAAGCGGCCAAGCAATACGCTGAATCGCCTGGGAAACGGTTAATGCTCCTGCTGCTGTAATGTTACCCTTAACAGCTTGATAAGTCAGATAGCAAAGTCCCAGATAAATCATTAAAGAAAATGATCCATTTTGCAATGCATTGATAAATGTATAAATCTTCTCTATGATATATCCCTTATGTTGAATCTCCTTACTTTTCTCATAATAATCATTCGTAACCTTATCCTTTAGATTATTACTCTTTACAATATGGAATGCAGATAATACTTCCTTAATATAAGAGGTATATCCATCAAAATGATCACTACGCTCTTTTACTTTCTTCGATACTGGTCTTGATAATATCATGGATACAACTGCCGTTATAGAGGTAATACCCACTGCAAAACCAATCATACCCTCTCCAACTGTTGATAGAATCCAGATAGCAACAGCGAAGTTAGTGATACCGTTGAATACTGTGAATATACCCTCCACAAAATTCGCATCAAGGGTATTACAATCATTGGTTAACCTTGATATATACGTTGCTGTATTCTCATGTTGAAATTCTGAGATATTCTTCTTAAATATTCCTCGTATATAGTATTTCTTCATGCTAAGATTAGCATCTTTACGAAACCATGATTTTGTTATTGTTCCTAGTAGACCTACAGGGATTAGTAAACAAGCTTGCAATAAAAATAATGGTATCTCTGCCTTCAAAGTAGCCATATCCCCTACAAGTGCATAATCTAGAAAGCTCATCATCTTAACAAATACCATACCATCTAAGATCGTACCAGCAGCGAGACAAATCAAAGCAATAATAAGTTGTGGAAATGGTCGTAATACTCTCTTTAGCATGTAACCACCTCCCCAAAATAATCTGCCGCAACGCTTTGCAATACTTCACCATTCTTGATTTCTAATACATAATCATATTGTTCCGATATTCCTTCATAATATCTATGACTAATAGCGACTACTGTCTGTGGAAGAGATATAAACACCTTTTCAATCTCCCGTCCAAGCTCTTCATTCAGACTTGATGTTCCCTCATCAACAAATAGGATCTCTGAATCTTTGGCAATGGCCCTTGCAATAGAGATTCTTTGTCTTTGTCCTCCGGACAGATTCTTTCCGTTTTCCATTAAAACTTGGTCTAATCCATGTTCTTGATTTGCTATTAATTCTGACAAATCACATGCTTCTACGGCAGATTGAACCAGCTCATCAGGAATCTCCTTATATAGGGTTATATTATTGCGAATCGTATCTTCGAATAAGAAAACATTTTGATAAATGAATGAAACTTTATCATGGAAAGTACGTTCTTTGATTTTCTTATAATCTACGCCATCTGCTAAGATCTGCCCCTCATAGTTGTCATAGGTCATAGAAAGTAAATTAATTAATGTAGATTTACCAGCACCACTAACACCTTTGATTAGATACTTCTTACCTCTTTCTATAACAAAGTTTGCATGTTTTAGAATCTCTTTGTCACCATAGTTAAAGGATACATCTCTTACTTCAATTTGCCTATTGATCTTGAATTCTTCTGTCTTTTCAATGTCACTAATTTCACTTTCGCCCTCATTGTTCTCTTCATCATCCTTTGTAATCTTTTCATAGATGTTCGCAGAAGCCTTGATCTTATTCCATAATGGAAATGCTTCAATCAGATTAAAAGACATCATTGTTCCTAACTGGAATACAATGGCCGCATTTGTTAATGTCATTCCCTTATCAAAGTTAAGACATAGATATAACATTAAAAAACAAGAGATTACATAACCAATTACATTAATTAAATTCTTCTGGCATTCAGCAAAGATATTAAATATATATCTCCTAAGTTCTAACTTACGGAGTCCATCTAAGCTCTTATGTAAGAACTTATCTTCCATACGATTTAACTTAAGTATCTCAAGACCTTGGAAGGTGTTATTAATATTTGTCGTAAATACTTCATTTTCTTTTGATACTTCTTCTTGTAATGTCACTGTTTTCTTAGAGAAGAAATAGGATATTACATACAAGATTGCTGAAGCAATCAACATATACCCTGCTAATACAGGTTGTAAGAACAGCAATACTATAAAACTTAAGATAAACATTCCCGTATTGATTAAGAAATTTAACAAGCTTACAAAAAAACTCTCCTCAAATGTGTTAATATCATTAATCAAATTAGATAGATATACGTCCTTTGATTTTCTACTAAATTGTTTGAAAGACATTCGCATGATTTTATCAAATGCCTGTTTTCTTACCTCAAGTATAATATCTCGCATAAATCCAATACGAAGCATCCTTGAAATAATAAAATTGATTGCGTTATACACGCCTGCGAAGATTGCAATCCCAATAATTTTCTTCATATCAGTATCTGTACCTTGCTCAATTGCTCCCAGTATAACAGAGAATGTTACAATCTGTACAAAGTGATCTACAATAAACAAAAATGAAGCAAACAGATACTGTATAAACTTTCCTCTCTTATTCCACAATAGCTCTTTCATAGAATTCCCCCCTCTCTTTCAGTCCGTTCAGTCGCTAGCGCCATCAACCGATACTAGCTATATTGTTCCTTGCAGGGTATATATTACCATAAGCTATTCTTCATTACAATATAGCTTTTATTAAAAGTGACAATTGTCATATTACTATATGCATATTGCATGAAGACTTGGCATAAGGAATACCAATTTGAACTATACTTTTCTGCTCTAGCTATATTCCCCCTTACATATTGGATCATAATTACAACACTTAACCAACTCCCTTTGTATTCTAACATAACAGTACTTTAACCGTAAATGATAGAAACAATTATAACTGTTCCTGTCATTTACGGTTTTTTATTTATTTTTTATTATTCTTTACATATTCTTTACTTTTCGACACACTTCTCCAGCATTCGACATATACTATATATTAGTATTAAACACTAAACTTCAAAATCTAGAAAGGTTTGGTCTTGATGGATAATTATAATAAATCCGATAATGATTACCAAAGTTCAAAATGTTACCACGAGAATTGTAATTGTGATAGTCCTAATTGTCAGGGTAATTGCCGATGTAATTGCAAAGCTCAAACAGGAGACTGTTCAAACTCTAGCACATCAAACAATATGTGCAATAGTGTATTTGGTCCAATTTGTGAACCAGAAGTTTGTGATATTCCACGTTTCCCACATAGCGCAGACTTAGTTGTTGGTAATGGAACCATATGTGGAGATAGTGAATGTACCTGTGAAGAAGAAACTGTCAAAACTTTACGCTGTGAAAAAGGTTGCTATGATGAAAACATAAACTGTTTAAAACAATATAGATTCACGATTCGTATTCGTAGGGAATTTACAGCGCACTTAGGAGAGTTTTCTCTTTACGATGGATTAGGCAAAATTATATTTAGTTCTAAAAAACTTGAATGTTATCATTCACCAACTGAAGATAATATGGTAGCAATTTTCCATGTAGTCTTAGAAGATGAAACTTCAAGAGAAGTTACGATATACGCAAAAAACAAAAATTGTGAATCTCCTGCAGCACTATATGTATATTCCGCACCACTTTTTGAAACTGAGATTAAAGTAGGTTCTGAGTTACTACAAGGAGAGCTTAATATATATCCTGACAATATTGGTCATGATCATTAATTATGGGGGCATGTAAAATGATAGAAAATATTGATGAAAATAAAATGTGTACTACTAGTACACTTAAAAATCCTTTGTTAGCTGATATGTTAAAAAATCATCTATGTACTGACGTGATGTTTGTATTAAAGGCAAATCAACTTAATATCTTAAACCAAGTTTTTCGTCCTATTATAGTAGGCAAAATAACGGAATTAACGGATGAATTTGTTCTGATTGAAACTGCAAATATTAAAATGAATCAGGCTCCAGAATTCATATTCCCAACTCCATTAATAATTCCTTTGAATCAAATTGCTTGGTATATGCCATTCGATCCAGCTGTAAGAATTTCACTTTATTAATACGGCTAAAGGGTTATAGGGTGCCTTTATCAACCTATATATATTATATAAGGAGCATGGTTTATTATGAATAAAAGTATTGAATGTAAATTGTCTGCTAGCATTGGTAAGAAAGCATTAGTTATGTTAGAATATTATCCTTTCTTTTTAGTCGGCACATTAGAAAACGTCGAAAATGAAGAAATATGGATAAACGCTAAATTTGGTGTGTCAGCGCCATTAAAAGATAACGTATTCCAAATCAGAATAGATGCTATCTCAGCATTATTTGCTGAAACCGAACAAAATAAAATACCTGACGCATGGTAGGTGATGTATTATGACTAAATATTTTGAAGTATCGGCCATACAAATCCCTATTGTATATAACAAATATGGGGATGTAGATCCAGATGGATTAATGTACGTATTAAACGATAATGAACCAAAAGTACAAGAGGCTGTTAAGAAATGTCCAGGAACGTATGTTAACCTAGTTCAGCCTTTAGTAATTCGTGTGCATCAATTTGATACCTTTGAAATTGCCTTCACCAATAAGCTCTGCTTCTCAACAGGGATCAATATAAAGGGGCTTAATTGCGAAATACAAACTTCAGATGGCGCATTTGTAGGAGCTAACGACTCTTCATTAGCCGCACCTGGCAAGACAGTTGTATATAGATGGGAAGCTACCACTCAGGGTGGATTTCAGTTATCAGATCTTGGAAATCCTTTAAGTAGTGAACTTGGAAGTAATGTTCATGGCCTCTTTGGCGCAGTAATTGTTGAACCAATGGGTAGCACTTGGACAGATCCACAAACAGGCGAGAAACTAAAAAGTGGTGTATTTGCAGATATTCATCACCCTTTCTTACCCGATTTTCGTGAGTATGTAACTATATTCCATGATGAGGCACCAGTTAAAAACAGATGCTTAGAACCCGCATTCGACCCGCATTCAAGATCTGCTGCTATGACTCACTCTATCAATTATCGTGCTGAGCCAATGAGGAATCGTCTACACCTAATCGAACAAGGAATTATATGTCCGGAATGTGTTGGCGAAGAAGTACATCATGATTCGTGGGTATTTGGTGATCCACCACCTACAGTTATTCCAAGAGCCTATGTTGGAGATCCAATACATTGGTATGCTATTGGTGGCGGTATGCAAGAAACACATATCTTCCATCTACATTTGCAACAATGGAATAGTGATACACAGGACCCTGGTTCTAACCTTATTGATTCCATCCATTTAAGTCCCGGCCAAACAGCTGCTTTTCATGTATTATATGGTGCTGGTAGTTTGCAAAAGGCATATGGAGATGTAATCTATCACTGCCACTTATATCCTCATTTTGAAGAAGGTATGTGGGGATTACACAGAATTCATAATGTTTTTGAAGATGGAACAAGATGTTATCCTGACGGAACCCCAATTACAAAATTAATGCCTCTTCCAGACCGTCCTGAACCACCTAAACCAACCGATGATATACCTGGTTTTCCATTTTTTATTCCTGGTACTTTTGGAAACCGAGCACCTGTACCTCCACGCGGTTGGAACAGAGAATTGCCTATCACAGAATTAGAGAAGAAGGCTTTAGTACCGGATGCAAAATTAGGTGCACTATTTGTAAATCCATGTCCTAAAGAAGCCCCTATTCGTAGATACGACATTATAGGAATTCAGCGTAAGCTTATCTATAATGAAGAATGTTGGAATGACCCAGAAGGTCGTTTGTATGTACTCGCAAAGGATGAAGAGGCTGTAATGAATGGAACGAAACGCCCTGAACCACTCTTTATTCATGCTAATGCTGGTGAATGTATTGAGATTCACTTTACCAATAAATTCCCTGAACAACTAGGACCTAATCCATTCCAATTATTAACTGAGACATTATTTGCTTCTACTCATGTTCACTTAGTTAAATTCGATGTACAATCCTCAGATGGAGCCAATTCTGGTTGGAATTACTTCACAGGTGCTAGTTTTAATCAGACAGTTGTATTTAGATGGTATGCTGATGTGGAATTACGTGCTTGTTTCTTCCATGATCATTTATTTCCTAATGCTGTTCAATTACATGGACTTTTTGCCGCACTTATTGTGGAGCCAGAAGGTTCCTGCTTCTTTGATAGTCATACTGGAGATAAGACTGAAGTGGGTAGCCAGATAGCGGTTGAGAATCCGTTTTTACCAGATTTCAGAGAATTCAACCTTGCCGTAGCTGATTTTATTCCAGCTCAAGACAAAAACGGTAACGCGCTTAATCCACCAGTGCAGTTAGGAGCAATGGATGATTTCGGTATCATGGGATTTAACTATGCAAGTGCCCCTCTCCAATTCAGAAAGGGCGATTCTGCATATGCTCTAAGTTCTTATGTTCATGGTGATCCTTGTACTCCAATATTCGAAGGTTATGTTGGTGATCCGGTAAGAGTACGTCTAATAGATGGTTCTCACGAGGAATCCCATGCCATTAATTTTAATCGGTACTCTTGGAGAACACAAACTAGAAATATGAATTCAAGGCGTACTAACGAGAATCACATTGGTATTTCCGAAGCATTTACTTTTGAATTCTGTCTTGATGGTACCGATGGTGAAGATAAGAACAAAGACTTTGATGTGTTATATTATTCTGGAGGCAGAGATGATTTCTGGCTCGGTACCTGGGGTATTACTCGTGTTAGAGGAACAAGAATCCCTGAATTATATACATTAAAGGATCGTAAAAAACTACCACTAAGAACAGAACCATTACCATGTAAAACTGGTGAACCTCCAGAGATGGCAATTTCTAAAAAACCTAATGTACCTGCAGGAACAAAAATCAGAAAATTCCATGTTGCAGCTATACACTCGGATATTATCTACAATAAATTTGGTGATCATGACCCATTTGGAATGACATATGTAGAGTACGACGATGTTCCTAAGGTTTTAAGTGGAGAGATAAATCCTAAACCACTCATTATTACAATTAATGCTGGTGAATTATTAGAACTTAAGTTAACGAATCTACTGCCAAAGAATCTTGAAGTCCCATTCTTCCCTGAAGTACCGGTGCAAGATATATGGCCAAATAGTTCAAGAGTTTCTATGCATTCACAAATGGCAGTTTATAATGTACTGGACTCCGATGGTACGACAGTCGGTTTTAATCCAAATCAAACAATTGGTGTTGGCGATACCTTCACGTATTACTGGTTCTATGAAGAAAGCGCACAGCAAGCAATCTTAGTTGATTTCGCTGATACAATTAACCATCGTCATCATGGATTGTTTGGAGCTCTTAATCTTGCACCTGTTGGTTCCACTACACTTTCTAACACTATAGAGAAAATAGCTTCTACTGGTGACCAGTTGACAATAGCAAATCCATTCTTACCTAATTATCGACAATTCTCAATACTTGCTCAAAACGGAATCTATCTCCTAGATAAAGATGATAATCTACTGCCAAAGATGTTCTTTGAACCACTAGTAACTCCATTTGATTTTGATAATGAAGATCAAGGAATGAAAGGATTTAATCTAAGAAGCGAACCATTCTTCAACAGATTAAAAGCAAACGAAAAGATCAGCGAATTATTCCGATCAATTGAAGAGAATAAGAATGATCCTCTTACTCCTGTATTCTTAGCAAAAGTAGATGACCCTATTGTAGTGAAATTTTTCGTACCGGCTGGTTCACCTAGGTCAATCCCTCTTTTCGTCCACAACCAATTAAGTCATTATGAACCGACGAATATGGATTCTCAGATAAATGGCGTATATGGTGCTGTTACAATTGGTGGATCACGTAATCTACAACTGATTAATCAAGACAAATTCATAAAGACTGAACCTGGAGACTACATGTACCAATCAACAAGTATAAGATGGGATATTGAACAAGGTATGTGGGGCTTGATGAGACTCCTTCCTGAAGATAGTGACAAGATTATATCAATTAATAGATAGTTAATAAAAGAAAGCTGTAGATTTTACTCTACAGCTTTCTCTTGATAGTGCTATTCTCTATTTCTTAATATATCCTATAGATTGCTCCATCTACAAATCTTATCTGCAATTATATCAATAGAAACAAAAAGAATCAGTCCAACAATTGAGATTACTATAATTCCAAGATACATTTCAATATAATTAATTCTTGACCATGCATCTAATATATAATATCCCATTCCATATTTGGTACCATACGCTTCAACGAAGAATAGTATGGATACCGCTGTTCCAAGAGACACTCTAATATTAGTTAGTAACTCTGGTAGAATCGCCGGTATTGTAACATGACGAATAATCTGTCTCTTGTTTGCACCTGCACTCCTAGTTACTTGATACATTGTTCTATCTATATGGGATACACTATCTCTAACTGAGACAATAACATGAAAAACAATAATTAAAAATATAATTGCAATCTTAGACCCATCACGCATGCCCCATAATAACATGGTAACTGGCAAAAACGCAGTCTTTGGTATCGGATAACTAAAATATATCAATGGAAATAATATTTTATTTGCTATCTTTGAATACCCCATTAGGATTCCAATTGGGATACCTACTAATAGTGAAAGAAACAGGCCTATTCCAATTCTTTTTAAACTTGCTCCGATATGAATATATATATTATCCTCAAAGATTTTATGAAAGTTCTTATATACTAGAATCGGGTCTGGAATAACATTGATATCTAAGAGTGCGGATGCCAGCCACCACAATAGATTGATCAGCAAAAAACCTTGAATAAAAATCATACATTGTTTAATAAGTTTACTCACTTGTCTTTTCCCCCACTTCTGTCTTTATCAATTGCTTTCGCAGTAGTTGTTTAGTAGCAAGGTACTCTAAACTTTGTGGACTCGACTCTCCAAAATACGGATTATCCATCTGGTATTTCATATTATCTTTATCTGTTCCCATAACAATTATTCTATTACCTAAATAAAGTGCTTCCTCAATACTATGTGTCACTAATACTGTAGTAGGTTTATGCTGTTTCCATATCTTAAGATATAACTCTCTTGCTTCCTCACGAGTGATTTCATCTAATGCAGAAAATGGTTCATCCATCAATAATAGGTCCGGGCGCAATATAAAGGCTCTTGCGATCGCAGCTCTTTGTGCTTGTCCACCACTTAATTCCTTTGGATATTTATGAAGTAACCTATCTATATCTAACGATTTATAAATGTTAGTTATTTCTTCAGTTCGGCTCTCATTCACCTTTTCCTTGCGAATTTTTAGTGGTAATAGACAATTCTCTTTTACCGTCTTCCAAGGAAGCAACCCACAGTTTTGCGGTATAATACCAATCTTATGAATCTTCGGATTCAAAGGCCTACTTTCTTGATCCTTAACGTAAATTATGTCTCCACTTTCAGCTGCTATTGTTCCCGCCAAAGTATTGACTAAGGTTGATTTACCACAACCGGAAGCTCCTAGTATCACTACTGACTCTCCCTGTTCTATTTGCAAAGAAAAGTTGTTGATTACGCTTATTGTTTCTTTTTTCTTCTTGTAACTTATGGATACATTTTTCAATAGTAGCATACTATTCACCGCTTATTCTTATTAATTTTATTCAGAATCTACATCATATACTAACTGATCATAAGTAAGTGAAGGACTACATAATTCTCTTTCACTTGCCCAAGCAATCGCAGCTTCTACTCCTTCTTTTGATGGAAGTTCATTAGTTCTGAATTTTTCTAATTTAATATTTCCACGCATTTCTTCTGGATATCCTGCTGCTTCAATTACAGCATCTTCATATTCTGAAATATCTGTATTATTCATATATTCAACAGCTTCGTTATATGCCTTATAAAAATCACGGATTGCATCTGCTTTTTCATCTATAGCTGTTTGTGTGAAAGCACTAATCGCAGGAAATAGACCATATTCACTAGCAGTTCCTAACTTAACGGCACCACTATCAAGTGCTAATGATGCAAATGGTTCTGGCATTAAACCTAAATCAATTTTATCATTACGTAAAAGTTCTAATCTGTCTGGAATTCTATCTACGATTTCTTTTTCTACATCATCACTTTTTAAATTATTACCCTCTAAGATTTTATCTAAAGTATAATCAATTAATGTATTTTCTGAGATAGCGATACTTTTACCCTTAATTTGGCTAATATCTGTAATTCCTGAATTCTTACCTGCAAGAAGAACAAAATCACCATCTGTACTTCCAGTAATCTTAACATCTAAATTAGCATTTTGATACATGCATACAGCGATAAGGTCTGCTAAGAATCCGTCTAATTCTCCTGCTTGTAATGCTGCATCTCTATCTTTTGCTGATTTAAAAACTTCAAACTGTATGTCAAGATTATATTTATCAGCTAATCCATTTTTGTCAATCAATACAAAAGGAATTGCATCAGTAGATGAAATCATCCCAATACGTAACACAGTTTTTTCAGCAGCATCTGATTCTTCTGTATCCGGTGTTTGTGTTTCTCCTACATTATTCTTTGAATTGGAGTTGTTCGTCTCGTTGTTCTTTGCACAGCCTGTAATTAAGAAAACCATTACTAATAACAATGCAATTACTCTAACATTCTTTTTCATTCTAGTTCTTTCCCTTTCCATCTCTTATAATTATTATTATCTATTCCTATACAATCCAGAGTTTTTCCTACTATGTGATTTATGATATCATCTAATGTTTTAGGATGATTGTAAAACCCTGGCATTGCTGGCAAAATTGTCACTCCAACCTTTGAAAGTTCATACATATTTTTTAGATGAATGGTTGAGAGTGGTGTTTCTCTTGGTACAATCACTAGTTTTCTTTGTTCTTTAATCATCACATCTGCTGCTCGAGTTAGAAGCGATTTCGTTATACCATTAGCTATCTCAGCCATAGTAGACATTGAACAAGGAATTATGATCATACCATCGCAACGATATGATCCGCTGGCAACTGCTGAGAACATATTATTATTATCCTCTAAGGTAATCATAGTAGTAGAAGATTGTTCATTCCAAACCTTGATTTGCTCTTCTAAGCTAACTCCTGTTTCATACTTAAGCACCTGACTACCACGTTCCGATGCTATAACATGTATTTCTATTTTATATTCTAATAAAACTTCAATTAGGCGAAGGAAATAAGCACTACCACTTGCTCCTGTAAGCCCTACTATAATCTTTTTCATTCTATACCTCGAATTTTATATGAATGCATCTAATAATCCAAATACAAGTAAAACTATACTAACTAATTGGTTGATACTGTAAGATGCTATATTAACGTTTGTTAGATTAGTAGGTGATACCATTTTATATTCTGCAACAAATAACCCTGCAATAATAGCTATACCTAGATAATAAATAATTCCAAATTGAGGTACTAGCACCCCTATCACTATTAAGCATAATAGGGTAATGATATGAAATAGTCTGGCAATCAATAAAGCATTCGCAACACCAAACTTTGCAGGAATGGAATGTAGGCCATTCTCTCTATCAAAATCGTAATCCTGAGATCCATATATGATATCAAACCCAGCAACCCATAGAGTATTAGCAGCTCCCATAAATAAAGGAATCAAACTTAATTCTCCTGTAATCGCTAGCCACGCACCAACTGGTGCACAAGCACAAGTAACTCCAAGTACTAAATGGCAAAAAAATGTGAATCGTTTACAATATGAATAGATAATCATTAAAAACAATGCGATTGGAGATAATAATAAACAAATCCAATTCAGCTTATATGCACCAAAAAGCATAACTAGAAAACATACCGCAGTAAAAATAATTACTTCTGTTTTTTTCATCTCTCCTTTTGGTAATTGACGCCCAGCAGTTCTTGGATTACGCGCATCAATCTCCGCATCGATTACTCGATTAATGGCATTGGCACCAGTCCTAGCCCCCATAAAGCATACTAAAATCCATATCAAAGTTGAAATCTCAGGTAAACCATTTGCCGCTATTACCATTGAAACAAGCGCAAAACTCAAAGAAAATATTGTATGTGAAAACATAACAAGTTTACCATACTCTTTTAATTTATTAATTATTTTAGATACCATAACTATCCCATCTTTCATCTACCATTTTTTTAATATCGTCACTCATCTTTATATCATTTGGCCAATCTCTTGTTAATCCTTCTTCTGCCCATTTTTTCGTAGCATCTATACCAATCTTGTTGTCGATAACCGTAATATCTCTTTTTGCATCTATATTATTAAATACTTTCCACATAACAGTCGATAAATCATTCTTTTCAACATCATTATCTACAACTATGACAAATTTATCTGGATTATGGTTTAAGAACTCTACTAATGTATCTCTTCCCTTAAAAGGCTTGTCTTTATTAATTGTAAGTATCTGATACGTGTTAGTTATGTTACCTTCCTCTACTTTATTCGTCAAAGTACAATCAACGCCCAATCTGCTACCAAACAAAGCTTTATCCGAAGAATGATCAAGTGCATCTAATGGTCCTTCTGATATGATTAAACTTTCTAGACCATGTACATTATTCAGTACAGCATCACGAACTTCACTTAGATTTTGTACATCAACTGTTTCATCAACCACCACGATCAATTTCGTATACATCATCTGGCCCATTCCCCAGATACTATTCATAACTTTACGTGCGCAGCCTGGATATTTATTACGAATCGATACGATTGCACAGTTATGAAATACACCTTCTAAAGGTAAATTAAGATCCACTAATTCTGGTATTTGCATTCGAAGGAATGGCAAAAAGATACGTTCTGTCGCCTTTGCCATATAGCAATCCTCCATCGGTGGCTTTCCAACGATTGTTGCTGGATAAATTGCATTCCTTTTATGAGTAATACATGTAACATGGAACTTAGGATAATAATCCGCCAACGAATAATATCCCGTATGGTCACCAAATGGTCCCTCTAGTACAAGGTCCTCTGATGGGTCCACATAACCTTCTAAAACTATTTCAGCGCTACTTGGCACATAGATATCATTGGTAATACATTTAACCATCTTTACATTCGACTTTCTTAACCAACCTGCTAGCATCATCTCGTCAATCATCTTTGGCAATGGTGCAGTCGCTGCATATGTAATAGATGGATCACATCCTAATGCAACGGAAACTGGCATTCTTGTATTATCTGATGCATACCCTTTGAAAATCTCTGAGCCATCTTTATGCTTGTGCCAATGCATGCCTGTAGTCGTTTGATCAAGAATTTGCATTCGATACATTCCTACATTTTGCTGTTTTGAATAACGGTCCTTTGTAAAAACCAAGGGAAGGGTAATAAATCTCCCTGCATCTTCTGGCCAACACTTTAATACCGGAATAGTATCCAGATTCACGTCTCTTTCAATCACTTGTTGACACGCGCCTCTAAATCTACTCTTTATAGGAAATACATGAAGAAGGCGGAACATACGTGGAATACTTTTGAATAACTTCTTAATAGATAAATAATTACTTAAATCTAGATAATTAGCAATCTCCGTACCAATATCATCAAGTTGTTTTGCTCCAAGTCCCATACTCATTCTTTTATAACTGCCCATTGCATTAATTAAAACTGGGTATTTGGAGTTTTTTACATTTTTAAATAGCAACGCTTCCCCATGTGCTTTCGAAACACGGTCAGCAATCTCCGTAATTTCTAAGTCAGATGAAACTTCCTCCTGAATTACTTTTAACTCACCAATTTCATCTAACGCTTTTATAAAATGATGTAAATCTTTATATGCCATCGATCTCTTCCTTCATTGTTTAATAACTATCTTTATAGGTTATTATAATATTTATCAATATAAAAAAACACAATTAGTTCTAATTCTACAACAATATTCTCATATTTGCAATGAGATATTATGGATGAAAGCAGCAAAAAAGCGCTGTCGCACCTACGATTTACAATCGTCCGTGTTACAGCTCTTATTCCCCTAAGTAAATTATTCCATTAACTTATTCCTTGCGTAAGATATCTAAGGTATGTGAACTTGCCCCTAATAACTCTGGTCTTTCACATGTAGTTAGATGATATTTTACAAACAGTTTAAAAGTCTCTTCATCCATTGCATTCAAAACAGGTCTCATATAATTAGCTGGACCATCTGCAGCAATTAACTTTATTCTCTGCAAACCTGCCTCTTCATCTAACTTATTGATATCTTCAATTCTTACATAATCATATAGATCTTCTGGCTTCGATACTACATGAAAATCTTCAGTTAGCTTTCCATTCTCTATGCATTCTTTAATATTGTTTTCTCTGAAACCATGGATAATTACACTATATTCATTCATAATGTAGGCAACCAAGATCATACCACCAACTTTAGTAACTCGCTTTGCTTCTTTAAGCGCTGTTAGCTTGTCTTCATATTGATATAAATGATACATTGGACCAAAGACTAACGTCATATCAAATGTATTATCTTCAAATCTTGATAAGTCGAGAGCTGTACCCTGCATTGCTTTTACATTGCTTTTCTTTGACTTTAGTATTCCAAGATTATACTTCACTAGTTCGATTGCAGTTACATCAAATCCTTCTTCAGAAAGTGGAACTGAATATCTTCCTGTTCCTGCCCCAACATCTAGGATCTTAGCACCTGGCATGTCTTTTAGATACTCATGAATATATTTCATTGACGTGATATATTCTACTTGTCCATGTCTTCTTGTTAATCTCTTATCTTCACAAAATTTATTATAATGTTTTTCTAATTCTATTGTCATCTCACTACATTTCTTTCTTGATAAATTATTTTTCTTGTTACAGTTGACTGTATAGTGTCATTAATAGTATACACTGCCTTTTATTAAGATACAATCTGAAATTATAGTGAGCAAGTCTTTAATGTTAGATTTTCTTGTCTTATATTTCTCTCCTATATAGAGAGACCTAATATTCTATTTCTCTGTTTTTTTGATACTCTGTCAAGTACACCTCTATATGTATATCTAAACCAGTACATATAACTCTCGGGGTTGTGTCTTAGTTCATCCAATATCTCAAAGACATTCATCCACTTCCATGATACAATCTCTTCTTTATTTGGTTCTGGATATCCATTGTAAAATCCTATATAGATATGGTGATACTCGTGTTCATATAAACCATCACCAGGTTCAAGTCGATAATAAAATTCAGAAAGTTTATCCAATTTACAATCAAACCCAAATTCTTCTTCTAAACTTCTATGGGCTGCATCTTCAATTGTTTCATTTTCTTTTGGCCGACCGCTACAAGTATTGGTCCAAAGTCCCTCTGAGTTATCCGTATCAACTTTCCTTTTTTGCATTAATAATTTACCGTTAGAATCAAATATAAAAATTGATATTGAATCCTGCATACTTTCACACCTTCCTAATTTTCTAACTATTTGAGTAAATATTCCTTATTCCATCATCAATTATATAATTAATGACGAAAAAAATACCATGACGTAGAATAAACAAAAATGTTCACAAAACGTCATGGTTATTGTTATAAATCTATAGTAAAATAAAAAACATAAAATAATTTGGGAGGTATTCATTATGTTAAAAAAACTTAGAAACTCACTTGTCGTACTTTTTTTATTAGGGGCTATTGTATTACCTCTTAGTCAGACAAATAGTTTTGCTAATTCTAATACTAGCCAAGAAACTAATAATATAGTTCGATCTTATGTTCCAAGAGACCAACATGATATAAATTAATATTCGATTTCAATATGAATTCCAAAAAGTTCATGATACTGTATCTTAATCCATTCGGATATAACTTCATCCTCAAATAACTTCGCTAGCAAGAAAGCTTGTAGAAATATTTTTTTACAAGCTTCTTTACTTTCTCTTACATTAACTAAACATTCAGCTTTTACAGCTAATAGGCCATTTAATGTAAACCCCTCTCCTGCTGAAAGGCAATACCTAATTCCATCTTCACTTGTTTTCAAGGATTCAACATAATCGCCAATTCGGTCTTGCTCATTTGCTAAATTAAAACATGTAAGAACATATCCTTTCAGATTATTATGCAAGCTAACCGTATCCTTCTCATAATTATTTTTCACTATAGATAATATTCTAATCTTCTCTTTACTATCTCCAAGTTGTCCCTTCGCATTACCTATATTATTCCATATCACAGTCTCTGTTTGGGTTAATGGCCACCCTTCTAAGTTATTAATTAACTCCTCTTCCGTTAACTGAGATCTTAATTCTTTCCTTATTCGTTGTGGAGTCTCGTTAATTGGGGCAGTAATTCTAAGAGCTTCTAATAGTCTCTCTATCAACTCTTCTTGAGTTATCTGTCCCTTACATGCCTCTACTAATGATCTACTTCTTAATAGATATTGTTCATTAATTGCTTCTGAACGATTCAATTTTCTTTCCAACAATAAGAGAGCCTTTTCAGCCTCCTCAATATCATAGTTTTCCATGCTTCTGCCGAAATCTCTCCTCAACATATGTAATTCGAAATCATTGGATTTGATGAAAGGATAGTACCGGATTCCCTCTCTCCCCATGGAAGTCATTAACTCTTCATAATGCCTGTCTGTTGGTTTTCTTCCTCCTTCTATCCTGGAAACGGTCAATGGATCACATACTTCGCTCAGATCTTCTTGTGTGATTCCAAGAATTTTACGTAGTGCTCGAATCTGATTGCCGATAACATGCCCATGAGATATAGGTGCAGGAATTAATACCTTCTCAACTCCATTTTTTTCATAATCTCCTCTAAGTTCCTCCAAAACTCGTATAACTGACTTATAGAACTTCTTATTTTTTGAATAATTACTACTTTCTCCATTAAGTCCAAAGTTTAGTTGTATGTTCAATAATTCTGCTAGATAAGCAATCTTACTATTTTCGATAAGGATATTAATTGCTCGATCACAGATATATAATTCTGCATTTCTGTTTTCCTCCACTAGTTTCTCTGCTAATAATAACGCAACTTTAGGATATAGACGCACTAATTCTTCATCATCTAATATATTTTTCTCTATATACTCAATCAGATTGAATAAGGTGTTAATTGCTTCACTCCCCTTTCCTTGCATATACAAACTCTCTGCTAACAATATAATTAGCATGATCTCTTCGTCATGTAAAAGATAATTTATAATCTCTTCAACCTTGAATTGAGTGAATGTTTTTCTAAGTCCCTTATGTATTAAATCTATAACCTCTTCAATATTTGTTCCTTTAGTTATTTCAAGAACAATCTTTACAACATAACAAAACTGCTCTAATATAGCATTTTTACTTGTACTTCCTAATTCATCTTCATATGTTCCTAATAACTCTAAGGCATTGTCATATTGTTCGCAAAATAGAGATTCAAGTATATTTCTTCGCAATACTATAGCTCTATTCTCCGCCATAGTATAGGATATTCCAAATTTATTAATAGATAGGCCTAATCGTTGAAAAAGTGCATCCGTTAATAATTTTTGCGGTGTACACTTGCCACTTTCTATCCGTACTAATACTGCTCTATCACAAATACCTCTGCATAATTTGGTTTGACTTATTCCCTTTGATTCCCGTAAACCTTTTATTAAATTTCCAATATAGTTTTTATCTTCCATTTTACATGCCCCTTATAAGTGATAAACAAAATTTATTTAATTTTTAAACATAAAAATGCGTAAATAGTATATATTCACAATATTATAATATCAATTCCTGCTATTGTCCATTTTTATATTCTATATTAACCTTAACATAACAACCTTAATAAAACAAATGTAATAAAAAATCACCTGTACTTTTGATAATTACAAGTGATTCTTTAGATTATATTATTGTTTTTACATTCTTCATAATAAACCCACTTCTTGGTAGTGTCGGTATCTTATTAAGTGGAATACATAAATCTTGTTTTGGCACGGTATACTCTATTCTATTCACCAGATAGTCAGTAAACGCCATCATAACCTTCAATGTTAGTATATCGCCGGCACATCGATGTCCTTTTTGAATATTTCCTCCGCCTTGGGGCATCAGATCATATAGGCATTCCTTTCGATTCTTAAATCGATCTGGATTAAATCTATAGGGTTGTTTCCAAAGCTTCTCATCATGCATCATTCCGTATAAATCAAGAAGTACCAATGTGTTTTTTTTGAATACACACTGATTCCACCTAAAGCTCTTAATTACTTTAGCTCCAACGAATGGGCTAAAAGGATAATACCGTCTTACCTCTTGGCAAAACATCTCTAGATATACGGAATCTTTCTTGCTTAATTTTTCTTTACATTCAGGATTTTCATATAATGCTACAGCGACAAATGTAATATATGTGGCAATAGCTATAATTGGTCGCAGTAGATTAATAAGTTCCCTTGCCGCGATTTTTATATTCACTAGTTCACCCTTAGTATTCCGACACATACTCATCTGATATAGCGGAGTACTTGTATCTACTACGAATTTTCCTGTTCTTACCTCTTCAATAAGTTGTTCTATCCAATGTTCTACACACTTTCTCGAACGTTTGCCTTTTCGATAATATGAACCCATTCTACCAAAAGAGTAGATCATATATCCAAAGTCTTCTAGAATCTCTTTCTCTTTTGCTTTGGGATACGGAACAGCGGTCCATTCACATACACTTAAAAACAGTACCTTTTTGCTTTCGTCAAATAATTTGATACTTGGCTTCTTTTCCCATTCTTTTGCCTTACGTTCTAAGTTCAATACACATAAATCGATTAACTGCTTTTCATACTCAGGTGTTAATAAGGACATAAACAATTGTTTTCGTTTCAGATGCTCTTTCCCATCAAGACCCTGAATTGCATGTTTTCCAAATAATGTTTTTTGTACACGCATAGGCGCCACACCATGCCGTTTAAAATATTTGTCATTATAAAAGACCTTCGCCGCCTCTACTCCACTTAGAAAAATTGCTCTTTTACCAAATAATCGTGAAATTACTATCGGTGACTGATATTTTTTAATACGTTTTTGAATAAATGGGTATCCTTCTCTGATAAGATCTACAGTATGGTCAATCCCTTTCTCTTTGGGGATTTTTTGATTTGTTGGAATTCTTTGATTCGTTGACATACATGATTCCTTCTTTCTCTTATATTCACTTTTTTCGTACCATAAGCTAACTAGATTTTAAAAACAACCTTAATCCTCTATAGTATTCGAATAAGTTCTTCTCAATATACGAAAAAGAAGTATCTGTTTGTTGGTTTATCCGACAATAAACCGAATCTTATCCGGTGAGGTTTCAAATCTCACTTCATTAAACATCATCTTCTCTTCTGTTTCACCATCGATATGTACGAATTGTTTTCGTCTCATCTGGAATATTGCTTTCTTACAACGATATATATGGATACCAGGAGAAGTTACATGTTTGCCTTTCTTCGCAAACGGTAATATACCTAAAGCTCTGCTTCGAGCTATATTCTCTGCCACACATAGATCTAGATATCCATCTGTAGCATCTGCATCAGGACAAAACATGAATCCTCCTCCCTCATACTTTTGTACATGCACCGAAGAAAAGAAGATTTTATCGAATGACTTGCTTTTCCTGTCATCTAAGATTATCTTTCCTTTAATATATGGAATACCTGCTAATTGTTTAATAGCAACAAGCCCATACGTAAGCTTACCAATTCTTAAGTGATTTAGTAACTTTTTAAGAGGAGAATGATTTACCTCATGGCATACTGCGGCGTCAAAACCGATTCCTGAACTAACAAGGAATCGCTGACTCTTACCACCGTATGTTGCCACTCCATAATCCAGCTGAATAAACTTCTTAGGATTTATAATTTTACGCACTTCTCTTATATAATCTGTTGATATGTCCATACCTCTTGCAAAATCATTACTAGAACCAATAGGGATATATCCTAACGTTACACCGTCAATGTATTGTAATCCATTGACTACTTCATTCAAAGTCCCATCTCCACCTAATACAACAATGGTGATAGCGTTTTCTCCTTTACTTGTAATCTGCTTAGCAACCTGTGTAGCATGTCCAGCTTCTCTAGTAAAGTACTTCTTATACTCAAATTTTTGTGTTTTAAGATATCCTTCGATATCGTTCCAAATTCTATGTCCCAATCTAGACTTCGCATGGGAATTAATTATAAAATGATACATTGCACACACACCTTATCTATAGTTTAATCAACGCCAAAATCATATCTTTCTTAGCTACAACAGACCCTTGTACCATAGCCGCACTTCCACCGCCCTTAGCACCTAGTTTTTCTCTAAGTATGCTAGCAATCATACGGGCATCTTCTGTACTACTGCCGATAATATAGCGATATCCTCCTTCGTCATCGCCAGAGAAGATTCCACAGATACCAGCATGCTCTGTTACTAATTGATTAACAGCGTTACGCATAACTTGAGCATCTAAATTGTTCTCAAACAAATATACATTTACTTGATCCTTTGGAATTCCTTTCAATTTCGCTTCCATACATTCCTTTTTTGCAACAGATACTTCAACTTTTAAGGATTGATTCACATTTTTCAACTTATCCACTGCTTCTATCAACGAATCTTGGTTTGCTGATAAGGAAAAAGTAAGCTCTGATAAGATTTCTGTTTTCTTACGATATTCTTCTAATGCTCGGAAACCGCATAAGATACTGATACGCACTCCGCCCTTATAATTTTGCATATTCAGAATCTTTAACATACCAATCTCACCAGTGCTTCTTACATGTGGTGCACAACAAGCACATACATCCACACCTTCAATTGTGACAATACGTACTTGTCCATCTATTTCAATCTTACTACGATAGTTCATATCAGATAATTCCTCTTTTGAAGGAAATGTCACTTGAACTGGTAGATTATTTATAATTACTTCATTCACGGCATATTCAATATCTGCCGCATCTTCTGCCGTTAATACCCCATTAAAATCCATTGTTACAATTTGATCACTAAGATGGAAACCTACGTTATCGTAACCAAACTTCTTATTCACTAACCCTGAAAATATATGCTCTCCTGAGTGTTGTTGCATATTATTAAAACGATGTTTCCAATCAATACAGCCATGAACCCCTACGCCCACTTCTAATGGTGCTTCTAACGTGTGCGTTATAACATCATCTTTGATTTGAACATCGATAACTGCTATCTGATTCATTGTCCCTTTATCTGGGCTTTGTCCACCCTCTTCTGGGAAAAAGAGAGTTTGATCTAAGATAACATGATACATGATCTGATCTTCTGTCTGGACTTCCTCACAGGATAGTACCGTAGCGTCAAACTCTATGGCATATGCATCCAAATCATATAGTTTCTTTGTTTGATTCATATCTATTAATCTCCTTTGTTCATGGTCTCATTCATATTGATAAAGACATTTTATCGCAAACAAAGAAATAATACCAGTAGAATCAAAACTCTTTTGCTACATTTGTTGCTATTTTCATTGCCTTGTTAACAGTTACCTTCCCATCTGTAGACTTATCATCTAGCCTGTCCGCTGCTATTGTTGTAAAATCAGTGATTCCAAAGAAGGCAAAAATAGTTCTTAAATATCTATCGCCCATTTCATACTCTTTCGCAGGTCCTTCTGAATAATTACCCCCTCGAGATACAATATGAACTGCCTTTTTCCCTTTGCAAAGACCAACTGGTCCGTTTTCTGTATATTTGAAAGTAACGCCCTTAACACATATATAATCAATATAGGCCTTTAAAATCGCCGGAAAACTTAGATTCCACATTGGTGCTGCAATTATATACTTGTCTGCATCAACGAATTGGTACACATATTTCAGAATGGTATTTTTAATAATTTCCTCTTCTTTTACTCCTAATAAATTTTCTAAATCACCTGGTCTTAAAAAACCAATTCTCTCCCTATACAAATCTAATACGATTACCTCATCTTCTGGATTGTTCTTCTTATATTCTTCTACAAAGCAATCAGATATCTTAAAGGTTCTTGATTCTCCTTCCTTCTTGATGTTTGCCTTAATGTATAACACTTTATTCATCTTGTTCTCCTTCTAGTCTATTTATGGATTCGCGGTTCAAAAGGTCTTTAAATGCAAAACTCTTTTACACATTCATAGCTTCTTTGCTGACGTACTATAACACAAAATACGCTATACACCTAAGTACTTCTAAGTGTGTACGGGATAGCTATCGAAACAATGCGGAACCGCCTTCGATTCGGCATCCTGCCTCAGCTCAGGCTGGCTCGGCATCCTTGCCTCGCCTTCCTTGGTTATCGAGTACACACCAAGAAGTACTATAGATGTTTCGCTATTGTTTTTTAGTCATAGTACGCCAGCAGAGAAGCAAATCTATGAGACTGAGAGTTTTGCTTCTCTACGTTTATGATACACAAGTACAGATTAGTCACTAGTTTAATAAATATTACCTAGGTTTCATCTTTAACGATAATTATGACCTTTTGACCCTCTAACACATCTGTGTTTGTCGTTTTCACAAAGTGTTTCGCAATCCCTATATACTGATATAAACTATAGAATACATGATTTAATTATAAATATACTCAGAAAGATAATTTAATTGCGAATAGTTCCACCTAGTCGCCATATGGAGATGTTTTTCTCCCCTTCGTCATTTATTTCTTTAGTCCAATATTTAAGTGTCTCCTCATCTGCATACCATACTTCATGGGTCATGTTTTCTTCTGTATAGGTAAAAACCACACACTGACTCTGTTTGTCACGGTAACTATCTTTTCCTTCAGTTGATTGTAAGTCCATTGCTTCCACCATTGTTACTGCTGTTGTTATACCATCAGAGGAAAAATCAAATCCTCCCGTAGCAAGTGCATAACCTCGACGAATAAAGACTTTCTTCATCTTTTCTACCATTTCGATTAGAAAGTCTCTATTCGCCTTTGGCCCTGGTTCGGTTCCATAGCCATATAGATTGTAGCACATCATTATATATTCAATTCCTTCTGGAAATTGAATATCGTCAACTGGAGTTGAAGGTTCTAACAACACACGAAGGGAAAGATTATTATCCTTTGCTACCTTTGTAAGCGAATTGAGGAAAACTAAATATTTATCCCATAAGACCCTATCATCACGAATTGCCTCATAGTCGATTTCTATTCCATCATAACCACCATCTAAAGTAACTTGAAGAATATCGTTAATATGCTTTATCATGGTTTCTTCTGATTCGAATAAGGAATTTGATTCCGGAAGTGATACAGTAGATTGTAAACCATTCGTTCTTTACAGCCAGAGAAGAAAACAATATTCTTAACATTTCATAATTGTCGTTAATCCACAAAAACAAACCGCCATACTAACTTCTTACAGTTAGCATGGCGGCTAGCACTAAGTTTATCTAGCTAAAGAAAAACTCCTGTGGATCATCAATATGAAAGAGTTCAATTAACCTGGTCATCTCTGGATATGTCCAATCCATAGTTCCGAGGACTTTTTTCGTTAACGTCTGTTTACTTATTCCAAGAGTCTGTGCTAATTCTCCAAATGTTATCTTATATTCTTCTAATAATTTCGTTATCTTTTCTTGCAAAATATATCTCCTATTTTTTTCTACGAAACTGTCAACTTAAGTTGACGGTACCGTAGACCTGACTTATTGTGATAACCTTTTTTCATACTTACGTAAGAAGAAAGCAAACCAAGTTACTAATAAAACACCTTTCAGAATACTAGTGATACTAATACTCCACCAAATACCACTTAGCCCAAGTGCTGTCGTAGACAATAGCATTGCTAAAGGTATTCTCCCTATTGAACATGTAATACTAACAATAGAAGGTGGTATTGTTCTACCCATTCCTCCAAATGCGCCTTGTGTAGCAATTTCCATGCACATAAGCAGCTGTGATATTCCTAGAATCTTAAGATAATTAATTCCCATTGGAAGAACTGCTTCCTCTTGTATGAATATTCTAAAGATTGGCCCTGGTAAGAATACTAATAATGCCGTACAGAAGATTCCCCATACAATAACCACAAGCATAGATACTTTATAGCCCTTTTTCACACGAGAAAAATTCCCCGCTCCGTAGTTTTGTGCTACGAATGAATTAACTGCTGCTGAAAATCCCTCTGCCGTCATCCAACTTATAGACTCAATCTGACTTCCTACTTTTTGTACTGCAACCGCCTGATCTCCAAATCCAGCAACTAATCTTGAGATAATCATAGATATTCCTGTGAACATCATACTTTGTATAGAAACTGGTAATCCAATCTTAGTGATTTGTTTCATATCCTTTGTATTAGGTTTACAAAGAATCTTAATTTGATCAAATAGCACTTTATCCTTTCTACAGGCTACTATAAACAAGAGCATTACCACTGCTTGTGCCATTACAGTTGCTATTGCCGCACCAGCTACACCAAGTGCTGGAATCGGACCAGCTCCAAAGATTAACACTGGATCAAACACAATATTGATTACTAACCCTATGGCTGTAGCACGGAATGCAATACTACTGTTTCCCATGGCTGTAAAGATTCCCGTTAGCACTTGATTGATAAAGGTGAATAAAATACCTATACTTACAATTTGAAGATAGATAATTCCATCTGCTATTACATCGGCTCCATTCAGACCTAGAAACCGAATGAAGGGATTGGCCATAATCAGAATAATTAAAGATATAGCAAAGCCATATATAAGTGCTAGTTGTATCGCACTAGTGGCATATTCCCTAGCTTCTTTTTTATTGCCTGCTCCTAGAGCTTGGCCAACTTTGATTTGGCCCCCCATCTTTGATAAAGTAGATACTCCATTGGCTAACCACATGTACATACCTGCGGCACCAATTGCTGCAACTGCACCACTACCAAGTCTTCCAATCCAGATCATGTCGATCATATTATATGCCATCTGTACCATCGATGTAGCCATAATAGGAACTGCGAGTTTAGTCAGTCCACTAAAAATTGGACCTTCTAATAAATTAACGTTTTTTTCCATTATCTTCTTCCTTTGTTTTTTAACATTTTCTTAACCTAGAATATCATACATACATATCTCTTGTAAATCAAGTTCTTTCCTAGTTTACTATCCTTATACTTCCACTTTCTTAGCATACATTATTAATTCTATCCATAGAAAGATTAGAATATAATAGATTGATTCAGACGTGCTAAATCATACTGGATTAAGTTTTCTTATGAAGGGAGTGTTTTTATGAGTAATTTTGACCTTGTTTTATTTATCGTAGGAGGGCTCTTCCTCTTATATCTTCTGATTTTTCAGATTCTTGGATTACGTATCATCAAGTCAAATGAAGTAGCTGTAGTGGAAAAATGGTGGAGCATTCATGGTTCACTAAAAGATTCTATCATTGCTTTACACGCGGAAGCAGGTTATTCACCTGATCTTCTTCGTGGTGGTATCCATTTTCGTTCCACATTAATGTTTCGTATTCATCGATATCCATTGATAACCATCCCGCAAGGACAAATTGCTTATATATTTTCTAAAGACGGCATTCCCCTATCTCCAACTCAAACGCTTGGTAAAATTGTGCCAGAAGCAAATAATTTTCAAGATGTAAGAGGCTTCTTACAAAACGGTGGCCAAAGAGGTCCTCAGCGTGGAATTCTTCGAGAAGGAACCTATGCAATTAACTTAGCACAGTTTATAATAATTACTCAGAATGAAATCAAGGCAATCTATACTGGTAATAAACAAGAACGACTAGAACTAGAAAGTATGCAAGAGACTCTGACTCTAAGAAATGCCTTTGTTCCCGTAGTTATAATGGGCAAAGGAAATGATAGCAGCGATTTAATGGGAATCGTGACTGTTCACGATAGTTCTCCTCTTCAACAAGGAGAAATCATAGCGCCAGAAGTAGGCGAAGGCCATGCAAGCTATCAAGATCCGGAGCAATTCATTGAGCTTGGTGGTCGTCGAGGAAAACAGATCGAGGTTTTAACAGACGGTACCTACTATATCAATCGTCTGTTTGCCACTGTAGAATTCCGTCCAAAAACCGTGGTCCCAATTGGTTATGTAGGCGTCGTTGTCTCATTCTTTGGAATACAGGGCGTTGATACCACCGGCGCAGAATATCGTCATGGCGAACTGGTCGAAAACGGCTGCAAGGGTGTGTTACAAAAGCCACTCATGCCAGGTAAATATGCCTTCAATACCGACGCTGGTAAAGTAATTCTAGTTCCTACTACGAATATCATCTTAAAATGGAATCGTGGAGAAGTCGGTGAACATAAATATGATCAAAACTTATCAGAAGTTGATATTATCACAAAAGATGCATTTGAACCTTCTCTTCCACTTTCAGTTGTAATGCACATTGATTATAAACAGGCCCCATGGGTCATCCAACGTTTTGGTGACATTAGTATGCTTGTAAATCAATCCCTTGACCCGTTAGTAAGTGCTTATTTTAAAGATGTTGCTCAAACCAAAACCTTAATTGAACTGATTCAGGAGCGAAGTTCTATCCGCGAGCGCGCTGTTATTGAGATGAAGAACAAATTTGAAAAATATAACCTTCAACTTGAAGAAGTCTTAATCGGAACTCCAAAGTCCACCAAGGGTGATGTACAGATTGAGAATATCCTTACTCAATTAAGAGAACGACAAATTGCAGAAGAAAAGAAAATTACATATCAAAAACAACAATCTGCGGCAGAAAGTGAAAAATCACTTCGAGAAGCACAAGCAGTTGCAGAACAACAAAGCTTCTTAACTAAGTCTAAGATTCAAATCGAAATTGAAGGTAATAGTGGTGCCGCTCTTGCTAGCAAAGCAGAACAGGAAGCCAATCAAATTATTGCACTCGCCAAAGCTAATGCTTCCAAGGTACGATTAGAAGGAGAAGCCGATGCCTCCAAAGAGACGAATATTGGTCTTGCCAAAGCACAGGCAATTGATGCTCAAGTCAAAGCCTATGGCGGTGCTCAATACCGGATCATACAAGAAATTACCGAGAAATTAGCTGATGCAATTAAGAATACTTCTGTGGATATCGTTCCAAAGACAATGGTATCACTTGGTGGTAGCTCCAATGATACTGGCTCATCATCACCAATGATCCTAGATACACTCCTTCGATTAATTACACTAGATAAACTTGGAATCTCCATACCAGAAGACAACACCATAGTCTCTGAGGATAACATTCCTAACACGTAACAACGTAAGAAAGAGCCAAATTACTTTAATTAGTAACTTGGCTCTTCTTATTAGCTCAAACTTCGCACAAAAAAAATTCATCTAGAGTAGATAATTGCTATACTCATAAGAAAAACTATCTGAACACGTCAGTACTTGATTTCGCACGCGAAATCTTAGTACTGCTACGTGTGAAGCTAAGCGAGAGCGGGTTTTTCGTT
>ERZ781272.80-NODE-80-length-140682-cov-14.046918_pt1 | contig 140682 bp, 139 predicted proteins | sample MGYA00375850_ERZ781272 | MGnify/ENA primary metagenome ERZ781272 (study PRJEB29790, sample SAMN06051246) | human gut metagenome | host: Homo sapiens | place: USA: Cincinnati, Ohio | collected 2013-06-21 | study: EMG produced TPA metagenomics assembly of the Gut...
TCGTTTACGGCGTGGACTACCAGGGTATCTAATCCTGTTTGCTCCCCACGCTTTCATGCCTCAGTGTCAGTTACAGTCCAGAAAGCCGCCTTCGCCACTGGTGTTCTTCCTAATCTCTACGCATTTCACCGCTACACTAGGAATTCCGCTTTCCTCTCCTGCACTCTAGAATTCCAGTTTGGAATGCAGTTCCCAGGTTGAGCCCGGGTATTTCACATCCCACTTAAAATTCCACCTACGCATCCTTTACGCCCAGTAAATCCGGATAACGCTCGCCACCTACGTATTACCGCGGCTGCTGGCACGTAGTTAGCCGTGGCTTCCTCCTCAGGTACCGTCATTATCGTCCCTGAAGACAGAGCTTTACAACCCGAAGGCCGTCATCACTCACGCGGCGTTGCTGCATCAGGGTTTCCCCCATTGTGCAATATTCCCCACTGCTGCCTCCCGTAGGAGTCTGGGCCGTGTCTCAGTCCCAATGTGGCCGATCACCCTCTCAGGTCGGCTACGCATCGTCGCCTTGGTGAGCCCTTACCTCACCAACTAGCTAATGCGCCGCGGGCCCATCTTACAGCGGATTGCTCCTTTCATGACTTTCCCATGCAGAAAAATCATAATATGCGGTATTAATCTTCCTTTCGGAAGGCTATCCCCCTCTGTAAGGCAGGTTGCCCACGTGTTACTCACCCGTCCGCCGCTAGTTCACACCCGAAGGTGCTCCCTCGCTCGACTTGCATGTGTTAAGCACGCCGCCAGCGTTCATCCTGAGCCAGGATCAAACTCTCAATTTAAAAAGTTTGAATCCAAGCTTATTACTCATTTAAGAATTGCTGGTCTAAATTTATTTCTAAACTTATTTCTTACTCTGTTTAATTTTCAAAGACCTTGTCGCTGTTGTTTCCTTCATGCGACTCCTATATAATATCATCTTTTAAAACTGTGGTCAATATGTTTTGAAAAGTTTTTTTATATTTTTTTATATAATATAAATCTCTCTTCAAAACGCACTTATATCTCAAAATTCTTAATCTTCTAACCTAAATCCCATTCCATCTTTTATATACTTAAGATATTTTATATAGTCATCATCTACACTACCTATTATGTTTACTCTTTCTTCTTCATTTAAATTTACTCTTGCAACTTCAAGTTCTCCGCTATATCTTTTGTATAATTTATTTCCTATTGATATACTTCCAGCCTTTCGAGGTTTAGAATTTTCCACGTCAATTATCTCTCCAGGACATGAAAAAGTTCTCGACTCTTGAGATCGTATCACATATTCGCTAGAATCAGGACGATCGTGATGAATTATTCCTTTAACATAACTATACTTATCATCTATTGTTGATTTTAGTGCTACATACCCTTCATTAAGCTGACCTATCTTCTTCCAAGTATCATCACTTACATCAACATCACCAATAAGAACTATATCTGTATCTCCATCCTTCATTAACTGAAGAATATTTAAAAGTACATCACCGCATCTATGAGACTCCACAGTTGGAAGTCCTTCATGCAACGGCCCTCTCGCTTCCTTATCTCCTGATACAAAAGCCATTGTGGTAATCCCATTGTAAGCTAAATTTCTATTTATTTTCTCTACTGTCTCTAAAGAAAGGCCTGTTAATGGTTTAGGGTAAAAATTATGGCATCCTCCAAACCTGTATAAATCACCTGTAATATTTTTTAAAGCTTTAATATCATCCTTTAATAAAGTTGAAGCATTAAATACTATATTAAATTCTTCTGATAAATCCGCAATTTCCTCTAAACTGAATCCATAATCAACTCTCAAATGTGTGATAGACTTTTCTTTTAATTCGTATACGCTTTTAAAGCCTAATTTTTCAATTGTTCTAGGTCCAATGTCAGCTATAACTTTCAAATCATATTCTGCACATAGATTTAAAAATTCTTTTACCTCATCGGCATAGTTGTCTATATTTTCTTCAGGTATATGTAAGGATGTAAAAGCGTATTTAACTTTTGCTTTATGAGCCTTCTTCACTATATTTTCATTCTTTTTCATTCCACTGCTTAAATACAAAGATATTCCTACATTATTCATACAAAATCCTCCTTATATAAAAATAAAGAGATAAAATTAATTATCTCCTTTTTATCAAATTAATTTTTATTCATATGCTTATCATCTATATAATATAAAAATCTGCTTTCTTTTTTATTTCTTTTCCCATTAAACTCATGACTACTTAAATAAAGCTTTGATTTTGCCCTTGTCATAGCAACATAAAACAGCCTGCACTCTTCCACCATTTCTTCTTTTGTCTTAGAAAAATAAGATGGGAAGTCTCCCTCATTGAGAGCTGGTATAAACACACACTGAAACTCTAATCCTTTTCCTTGATGTACAGTTATAATGGGAACCTTATTTTCTCCACCTGATGCTCTATCAATTTCACTATTGGAAAGCGATGTTATCGTAAGGAGATTTCTAAGAGAATCTCTTGGATTTATATTTATATTATCATTTTTCTTAAAAAACAGGTACAATTCCTCAAGATTTTCTATACGCTTAGGATCATTTTTATATTTTTTATCTACTCCACACTGAATATATATATCATTTAAAACTTCATGTGGTCTTTTAATGTCTATATCTTTTTTTAATTTTACGATAATTTCATATAATGGTAAAAATCTCTTCCTATAAGAACTCATAACCCTCATTCTATCAAGATATGTGCTTCTAAGTCTTTTTACCATATGAAGAAGTACATCCTTTGTGGCTAGTATATCATTCATAGCATTATGATCCGGTAGCTGACTCACGCCTATATAATCGCTTAATGTACTCAGCTTATGATTAGGCAACTCAGGAAATAGCTTTCTTGACATATCTAAAGTATCATAAAAATCTTTTATTCTATAGTCACTCATACCTAGTCTATACAATTGGCTTTTTAGTATGCTCAAATCATACTGTACATTATGTCCAACTATAACAGTTCCATCTATAAATTCTAGAAATTTTCTAAGTCCTTCTTGTGGTTTACATCCATTTTCCTTTAAAAACTCATCACTAAAGCCATGAACTCTTTCTGAATCTCCTACGGATTTTGACGGTTTTAAAAACTCTTCAAATACAGTATAACTCCCATCACTACATAGCTTTACAGCTGCTATCTGCACAATTTCATCTTTGTTTACGTCAACACCAGTAGACTCTACATCAAATACAACTACATTACCAATATCTATATCTTCTGTAAGATCATAATAAGGATCTCCATATTCAATTGTAGCTTTTTCAATAAAATCTGTAAGTCTTATACCTATTGCTTTATTTTCACTCTTCTCTATGTATTCAATGGTTTTGTCTCCTACTCCAGCTACAAATTCAAAGGATATTCTTTTCATACTGTTTACATCATATTTGTTTAAAGCCAACTTTAAAAATGCCAGCATATCTTTTATCTCTTTTCTTCTAAAGAATTTATATTCATCAACCAAAAACGCTGGTATTCCTCTCTTTTCTAATATAGATGAATATACTTTATTAAGTTCATTGTTTCTTGTTAAAATAGCTACAGAATTTAGAGAATCACTATAATCTTTTTTTATTATATCGCATATAGCATTTCCCTCTTCTTCTATTGTTCTATACCTTTTATATTTTATCTTTTCTCCTTCATCATTAAAATAACTTATAGGTGTATCTAGATATATTCCATTACCAAAATATACTCTTCTCACTTTGTCTAAATAAGAGCATGAAGCATTTAAAAGTGTATCTGTTGACCTATAATTTGTAGTTAGATGTATCTCTTTTATTGGTAAAAAATTTTTCTTAAAGCTTTCTAGTATATGAAATGGCTTTGATCCTCTCCATCCATATATAGTTTGATTTGTGTCACCAAAAAAGCTTAAATTATTTCCTTTTGCCAGTTTTTCTATTATAGAATACTCTAAAAGGCTTGTGTCTTGAATCTCATCCACTTGTATAAACTTGTACTTATTTCTCCATCTAATAGCTATTTCATCATCTTCAAAAATCTCATAACACTTTACAACTAAATCCGAAAAGTCCATTCCGTGTCTTTCTTTCAAAATGAGATCATATTTCTTTAAAAGTATATGTCCATAGTTTACCAAAGCCTTTAAACAATCTATAGGATCATTTTTTCTTATAGCCTTCTCTTTAAAAGTTTCCAAATTAACTTTAAAATACTCATTTATTAAAACTTTGTAATCTTCTCTCACTTCTTTGGGCATAGACAGAGAAAAATGTTTTATATCATATATAAATGTCTCTAACACCCTGGACGGATATGATTTTAAATTAACTTCTTTTATTATTTCTCTGCTGTCCTCTTCATCAAACACTAAAAAATCAGAAGATATATCGGTATTTTTTCTAGCTTCACTTTTTATTACATCAAAACAGAAGGAGTGAAAAGTTCTTATGTATATTTCATCTCCTACTGTTCCTACGGAAGTTCTTATTCTTTCCTTCATTTCATTGCAAGCTTTATTAGTAAAGGTCAGACACATTATTTTAGAAGCTTCTATACCACTAAAAATTATGTTAGCACATCGTGCTGATATTGTTTTAGTCTTTCCCGTGCCTGCTGGCGACAAAACTAAGAGGTTGTCACAAAGATTATATGCAACCTTCTTTTGTTCTTCATTTAAATTCTTAAATTCTTCTCCTAAAATATCCTTATCCATGGTTATCTCCCATAAAGTAATTTATTGATTTCTTTTCTTTATGATATCATATTAAAGTTTCACAATACATATCAATAATATTTTTTAGAGTTTTAATGGATTCTATAGGGTACTTACCTATGTTGGTTTCTCCGCATAGCATAAAACCTGTTACCCCTCTCTCTACGAATCTATAAATCGACTCTATTTCACTTAAATACGGTGTATCACTATATTTCATTGAGTCCAAGACATGAGTTGCTACTATTATATCTTTTTTGGTTCTTTTCATGTCATCTATTATTTTGTTCTCTATTATAGGCACAGATATAGCTGGAATTTCGCAACACAAATCTCCTCTTCCAATTATTATTCCGTCTACCTTTTTACTTATCTCATAGAGATCTTCTATGCCTTCCCTACATTCAATTTTTGCCCATAATTTAGGTTTGTAAACTATGCATTCTTTTTTTCTAATATTTCTTATCAAAAGCTTAGTTTCTTCTATTTCAGTCACTGATGAAACATAGGATAAGTCTATTATATCTATTCCATTCATAATTGCCCATCGTATGTCCTTTTTATCCTTTTCTGTAAGTCCCTGCTCTTCTCTATCCATATTAATTGCATTTACGCCTTTTTCAGCTCTTATAATCCCACCCAAGATAACTTCAGCGGTTATTATTTCCTTATTTTTATTTATTCCTTGTATCTCAAATTTCATAGTTCCATCTTTCATTGAAATTTCTCTTACACCATAAAGCCTTGAGAAATCTCCTTTGAAGCTAAGAGGTATTACATTATCTTTATTTTTTACGTTTTTATAATAGGCAGGAGATGAGAATCTTACCTTTTCGCCTGGAACAACCTTTTTCTCTCCATTAAAACTTTTGTCAACTCTTATCTTGTTTCCTTGAAGATCTCCCAAAAGCTCCACTTGTGGGTATTTCTTCTTTATATAATCAATTTGTTCTTCCATTACATTTAAATTTCCATGAGACAAATTAAATCTAAAAGTATCTGTACCACTCTTAACCATCATATCTATAAAATTTTTTTCCTTTGCATTAGGTCCTATAGAACTTATTATTTTCACTTATATATCCTCTTACAATAATTAATGCTTTAATAAAAATTATGTGGTTCTTAAAAATTTATGACCTCTATCTTAAATTAATTTAAACAAAAAGCACTATTAAGATTTTAAAATCTCAATAATGCTCAAAAGACTTACTTAAATTCTTTTATAAATTGCTTTTTACTAAATAAAATACTTATTCCTATAATAAAGGTTATTATTTCTGCAAAAGGTACTGTAAGCCAAACTCCATCAACTTCTAAAATCATAGGAATCATAAGTAAACCTAAAAGTATGCCTCCAATACCTCTTGATATAGACATTATAGTAGAAGCTCTATGATTTTCTATAGACTGAAAATATATAGTAGTTATTATATTTATACCCATAAAGATAAAAGCAATAAAGTATAAATAAATTCCTCTTGTAGTTATATCAATTAGCGATAAATCCTTGCTAAATATTCTTATTAAAATCTTTGGGAATAACATTCCTGTCATGAAAAATACTACTCCAAAAACTAATGCTGTGAAATCTGATATCTTTAGAAGCTTTAAAACCCTTTTTTCTAATTTAGCACCGTGATTTATACTTATTATTGGTTGAGCAGCTTGTGCTATTCCATTAAATATACTTACAAAAATCAATCCTATATTTGCTATTATGCTGTAAGCTGAAATTCCTAAATTTCCAAGATATTTATGTATAGTTATATTAAATGCAAATATAACTATACCACCTGACATTTCCATTATAAAAGAAGGTATTCCCCCTAAAATCAATCGTTTTAATATCCCAAAATCAACCTTATTAAAATTCAGCTTTAAAGTGCAGGATTTTTTAGTAAAATGAGTGCTTATTATAATGATCCCTACTATAGGGGATACAAAGGTTGCCAAAGCAGCTCCCTTCATCCCCATTCCTAAAGGAAATACAAGGATATAATCAAGGATTATATTTGATAAACTGCTCAAAATCATACTCCACATAGCAAGCTGGGGAGCTTTATCATTTCTTATGAAGATACTCAGCATAGGATTCAAAATAAATCCTATTGGCATTATCATTATTATCCTCATATATTCTTTCACTAAATTTATATTTTCACTATTTGCTCCTAAAAACATGGCTATATTATCTAAACAAACGAGGCAAATTAATGTCAATATCGCCCCACTAATAATCCCTATAACTAATGAATAAGTGAATACTTTGTGCTCAGCCTCTTTATCATTTTTTCCTTTTGATATCGATAAAACTGTCGCTCCACCCATTCCAAATAAAAATGCTAAAGCATTAAATAAATTATAAAGTGGTAGAACTATATTTAATGCTGCCAAACCTTCAGCTCCTACACCTTGTCCTATAAACATAGTGTCAAAGAATATGTACGAAGATACACTTACAACACCTGCTATACTTGGAATGCAATATCTAAAAAATATTTTCCCTATGTCTGCTTTTAATAAATCTGTATTTCCCTTCATGTCTTACCTCTCTTACTACAAATAATTAAACCCATTTTACCATTTTAGCTTATTTATCTATGCTGTCAATACTTAAAGGCTTCTTTAAATAACAAATTCTTAGCTTCATATGGAATTACCCCATACCTGAAGCTAAGAATTCATTTTAATCATCTCAAATTAATATTTGTCTTATTTTCCTGTAGCACATCATACATAGTTGAAATACTTTTTGGTAATTGAAGTTTATATTCCTCATCGTTGCTATGTTTTTCATATACAAGAGTATAGCTGCCTTCAGATGATGGATTTCTAAGATTTAATATACTGCTCCATGATAAAAATGCTTCGTCACCATTATTACCTATAAATGATATAGTATTAGCCAAGTTTCCTATAAGCTCACCTGAAGCTTTTACCTCTACTTTAAAACACTGCTCATCCTCAGTAATTGAAATTATCTTAAAATAATTTTCTTCATTATTTACTATTTCCTTCTGGAAATTTTTAATTCCCACCTGTTCTAAATCGTCTTTGTCTACTGTATGAATTATATATGGTATAAGTTCTAAAGACGTTGGTATATCATCATAATCCATAATACTTAACATATAGGAAATTCTGTTTTCCTCTAAGATTCCTGACCCACTTAAATGATTGTCCAGTATTCTTCCATCTTCATTTTTAACTACAAATCCTATAATATCATTTTTATTATAATGATCCGAAGAATTTTTGAATTCTACATTTATTGATGCTTTTATCTCCATAGGAGAAGCTACAACTTCATTATAAATAACATCGTAATTTTTCCCTTTAGTAACCTTTTTATCCGAAATGTTCTTTGTGCTATTTAAAAGTTTTGTACTATCAATATTTACTTTATAGAACCACTCACTCTTTCCTTTTGACAAAGTGCTTGTTAATTCATACTTTGAAGGTAATTCCTCTTCAGTTGCTAAATTTATAATCAAAAGTCCTTTATCATTATCTAGTTTTATATAATCATCACTGGCTCTTTTACTATCAATAAAACTCCCATTGATGTATACTTTCAAATCTCCCTTGCCTAACTCCCATGGTTTTTCACCTTTTATCGCATATACGACTTTTATACTGTTAGACTCTGATATGATTCTTTGAAGTGTTACATCATAACCATCTTTTGAAAGTGTACTTCCTACCATTGTGCCAAATTCTTCACCCTTGCTTGAAATTATTTTTCTAGTAGATATTTCTTCGAAAAATCCTGATATCTTTGCTGATACATCAAAGGACTTCTCTCCAACTCCTATAATAGTTATTGTAACCAACGCAGCTGCTAACCACTTTATGACTTTCTTTTTGTCAATATTATTTCTTTTTCCATTCTCTTCATTTTTAAAGCTACCATCCTTTATAGAATTTAGCGTAGTCTCTATTGCATCATCTATTTCTTTTGGTATATCACCATTATTTTTAAATCTTGTTCTTAAAAATGCATCTTCTTTTTCTTCCCTATTCATATCTTAATCCTCCTTTAAAATTGAATACAGTTTTTTTCTAGCTCTAGAAAGTCGTGACTTTAAAGTTCCTTCAGGTATTTCTAAAATTTTGGCTATATCTTTTAATAAAAAATCCTCATAATAATAAAGTTCTACCACTATTTTCAAATCATCATCTAAAGAGTCCAGCGCTCTTTTGAGATCTAAATTTTCATATGTATCTACATATTTTTCTTGATTGATACTAGCATCATTATTCAAAAATATTACCCTTCTATTTTTTCTGCATATCTCATAACATTGATTTATTACTATTTTTATAAGCCACGTTTTGAAATACTCATTCTTTCTTAAGCCACCTATGCATTCATAAGCTTTTAATATAGATGATGATAACGCATCTTTTATATCCTCTTCTTCCTTAAGAATAGTTTTTGCTACTCCATACATTGAGGATTTATAATCTCTAATAAGATTACAAAAGGCATCCTTATCGCCTTGTTTTGCTCTTTTTACCAAAAGTATTTCTGCATTGTGCCTCGGTATTATCCCTGTCATTGAAACCTCCATGATAAACCTCCTTCATAATTTCTTATCTACTATTTAGATGCATAACTATAAAGATTGGTTCTCTTTAAATTCAATATTCTTATATTACTATATAATCTAATATTCTTTACAGAATTTAACTCTAAAAAATAACCCCTAAACTGCTTTTAGCAATTTAGGGGTTAATATCATTTATTCTTCATCATAATAAAAATCTAAATATGAATGTTTTTCTCCATCCTTTTGCCATCCTAAAATGGAGTCCATATTTACATTTTCAGCGGCTCTAAAAATTGATTTATCAACATCTTTAAAGTCTTTCTTGATGTTTGAAATCATCTCTTTTATCTCATATCTCTTGTTTCCGATTTTTTTAGCAGCTACCATGCATGCACAGTTTAGCGGCCATATTCCTGAACTTTGTGTAAAGTTCTTTATATACTGTTCCTCTATAAGGTACATAGGCCTTATAAGTTCTATATCTTCAAAATTTGTAGCTCTAAGCTTTGGAAGCATAGTCTTAAAATTTCCTGCATAAAGCACATTTAACATTGTTGTTTCTATTACATCATTGAAATGATGTCCTAATGCTAACTTATTGCAACCAAGTTCCTTTGCTTTTGCATATAAGAATCCTCTTCTCATCCTTGCACACATATAACAAGGGTATTCTTGAGCTATCCTATCCACAACTTGGAATACATCTGATGGATATATTTTTATAGGTATATTTAAATACTGGCAGTTGTCTATAAGAAGCTCTTTAACATTTTCATGATATCCAGGGTCCATAACTAAGAATTCTAGTTCAAAGTTCATTTGGCCATGACGCTGAAGTTCTTGAAAAAGTTTTGCCATAAGAAGGCTATCCTTCCCCCCCGATATAGCTACAGCTATCTTATCACCATCTTCTACTAGATTATATTCCTTTATAGCCTTGGTAAACTTAGACCATATTTTTTTTCTGTATGTTTTTACTATGCTTCTTTCTATATCCGCTAGAGGTTTTCTCTCACTAGTTGGGACTAGAATTTCACATCCTTCTCCTGCTATTCCGCTCACAAAAAACACCTCTCTTTAACAAAACCATTATACCATGTTTTTTTATCTTCTTCTTCTTTTTCCATCATTTGATTTATTTTTAGCTATTTCTACGTTTACGTTACATCCTTTAATCTTTTTCTTGCTTAAGGATTTAACAATATTTTCTTCATATTCTTTTGGAATATTTACAAAGGTGTAGTTATCATATATATCTATATTTCCTATAACTTTACCTTTGATTTTTCCGTTCTCAGCTATGAATTTAACAAAATCTCTAGGCTCTACACCTTTAGTCTTTCCTATATTGATAAATAGTCTACATAGATCTTCTCTATTTCCACCACGTGATTGTGATCTAAAACCTTCTGTACGATTTCTTTGTCTTCTCTGTGGAGTCATATCTATATCTTCTTTATCCATGAAGGCTAAGTTATTCTTTAATAATACAGCCGCAAGTTCTACTGGAGTTATTCCTTCTTCTTCAAACTCTTGAAGAACAGAAGTATACTTATCTATATCCATTTCGCTTATAGTACTCTTTAAATCTTCCATAAGCTTTTCTGTTCTTGCTTTCTTAAGCTGATTCATTGAAGGAATTTTTTCTTGAGTAATGTTCATCTTTGTATATGACATTATATCCTTTAAAGCATAGAACTCTTTTGGAGATGTCATAGTTATGGCTGTACCTAATCTTCCTGCTCTTCCTGTTCTTCCTATTCTGTGAACATAGAATTCCTCATGATTTGGTACATCATAGTTGAATACCATCTCTACATCATCTATATCTAATCCTCTTGCTGCTACATCTGTTGCCACAAGGATTTTTATATCTCCGGTTTTAAACTTCTTTATAACTTCAAGTCTTGCACCTTGATTCATATCTCCATGTATCTTGTTACAAGAATAACCCTTTTGTACAAGTTCATCCGTTATTTCATCAACCATTCTCTTTGTATTACAGAATATCAATGAAAGCTTTGGATTGTGTATATCTATAAGTCTTGTTAATACCTCTATCTTGTATCTCTCTTCAACTTCAATATACTTTTGATCTATGTGTGTATTTGTTAATTCTTTCTGCTTAACTTTTATCTTTTGAGGATTGTCGAAATATTTGTCAACTATCTCTAAGATATTCTTCTTCATAGTTGCAGAGAATAGTAGAGCTTGAATATCACCTTCTATTTGATTTAATATCTCTTCTATATCCTCTCTGAATCCCATGTTTAACATTTCATCAGCTTCATCTAATACTAGAGATTTAAGGTTATCAAATTTGATAGTACCTCTTCTCATGTGGTCCATTACTCTTCCTGGAGTTCCTATTATAATATTAACTCCTCTTCTTAATGTTCTTATCTGCATTTCCATAGACTCTCCACCGTATACAGCTAAGATTCTTATGTTTTTCTTGTATTTTGCAAGTTTTTTGAACTCTTCACTTATCTGAACTGCCAATTCTCTAGTTGGACAAAGTACTAAAGTTTGAATAGCATTTAAATCTTCATCCACCATATCTATTGTAGGGATACCAAATGCCGCTGTCTTTCCAGTTCCAGTCTGCGCTTGCCCAACAACGTCTCTTCCTTCAAATACTGCTGGTATAGCCATTGATTGTATAGGAGTAGCTTCCTCAAATCCCATTTCTCTAACAGCTTTTTTTACTGCTTCTGAGCAGTTCAATTCTTCAAATCTTATTGTTTCCATTAAATTCTCCTCTTATTTTTAATTTTATATAAGTCGAACCTACTGATATTAAGTTTTCTTTAATTTTAAACCAATATACTTCCCTTCGGTTCCATAGTTATTTCATAAAATATCGCAACACAAAAGCCGAACTTCAAAAAAACTCTCATTTATACAAATAAAAGAATTTTCAAATTCGGCCCGAGAAATTCAAAATTCCCAATTTTATCAAACTACAAAACCAATTCGCATGTAGTGTCGTTTATACAGATTTCCATTATAACACATGAAAATATTATAGTCAAATTAAAAAAAGCACTTCTTTTTTTGAAAGAAATGCCTTTTTTGAGTTATTATTTATTAGAACCTAAGAAATATGCCATGGCTGCACCTATTAATAATACTATTATAGATACAATTCCTTCTGCTCCAAAAACAAAGCCTGGATATATGGCGAATATTGATCCTACTACAAATCCAAGTATAGCCATATATGTTCCTTGTTTATATTTTTTAATAAGTATATCTATAGCTTTAGAACCGCCTAATATACCAAATGCAACTCCTATTGCTACAGGAACTAAAATTAAAACATTCATATCAGCTATAGCCGTTATTATTGTTGTGTAAACACCTAAAATAAGCAATATGAAGGATCCGCTTAGTCCTGGAATTATCATAGCAACTGCACCAATCATGGAAGTTAATGCAAGGGTAATAAATGAATTCAAAGTAAGTGTAGTTATTATCTTTGCGTTTTCTTCTGGCGGATTAATAACTGATATAGCTACTATAAATGCAAAAGTTATTATGAATGGTATTATGTTGCCTTTTTTAACTCCACCCTCTTTTGCCTTGTTGAATATAAGTGGGCAACTTCCAACTATAAGTCCTATAAAGAAGAAGTTAGTTGCCATTGGATAATTTCCTAAAAGATATTTTACTATCTTACTAAAAGCAACTATTCCAACTACAGCTCCAAGTCCTATTGGAATTAAATACAATAAGTTCTTCTTCCAGTCTTTAAAGAATGTACTGATAGATTCTATAAGTTCGTCGTACATATGAAGTATTACAGCCATAGTTCCGCCGCTTACTCCAGGTATTATATTTGCGACACCTACAGCCATACCTTTAAAAAAGTTCATCAAATTATTCATAGGTTCTCTCCTTCGTTTGTTTCCTCATTAAATCATGATCTCGCTTTTTTTGTATGATGAATTTAAAACTCCATCTTAAGCTAAGAATTCATTTTATCTTATTCTTTGTTTTCTCAAAACACCTATTACATTTTACCAAATTCAATGACCCAAGTAAAATTAATTACATGATTATAATAAAATTTTAACTTTCTTTCCTCAGCATAATCTTTCAATGACTCCACATCGCTATAATATTCATCTTCAATTATTTCCCACAAGTCTTCTCTATCTATAGATTTGTAATACTCTTTTTTTCTTTGACGTTCTCTTTGATTCTCAAACATCAAGTCAACTATTATTATTTTTCCATTGGATGATAAAGCTTTAATCATATTATCTAATGCTTCTATCTTTTCCTTACTGTCTAAATGATGAAATGCATAAGTAGAAACTATAACATCAATAGGATTATCATCATAATTGTCATCTAAAAAATTTCCAAGCTTTAAAGTCAAATTTGGATATTTATTTTTAGCCATTATAAGCATCTCTAAGCTTTGATCTATGCCAATAAGTTCCTTATCGTCTTTCAATTTCCCAAGAAGATTTCCAGTACCACATCCTATATCTAAAATTCTGCTTTCTTTAGGTAACACATTTATCTTTTCAGCTATATCATTAATAATGTGGTCATATTGACAAAATAGATTTAATTCGTCACCTAAATCTCTTACGCTCATATCATAGGATTTAGCCCAACTGTCAAACCCCCATTTATCTCTCCAGCTTTGACTATTTTTCACACTCTCATAATTATAGTTTAGTATATCTTTATAATGATTTGCATCACATTCTTTTAAAACAAGGGCATCATTTATGGTATTCTTTAGGGATTCCTTAATCTTTAAAAGAGTATTAATTTTATAATCTACCGCTCTCTTTTGGTTATATAGTCTTTCAATAAAGCTATATCCATCTTCATCATAATCTTTCATCATTTCTTTTATATCTTTTATAGAAAATCCCAATGTTCTATAAAGCATTATCTCCCTAACTCTCAAAATATCATCTTCATTATAATTCCTATAATTATTATTATCCCTATTAGGTTTTATTAACCCTTCTTCTTCATAAACCCTAAGTGCTTTATAAGATATATCTAAAAACTCACATAATTCTTTGCTCTTCATCTTTACCCCTCCCTTTGAATTTAGTATATTATCTGCCCTTAGGGCAATGTCAATGATTCAAATTTAATAATTTTATTATAGAAAATGTATTGTTTGATAACATAAGCGAAAACAGTATGGATTCATTAGAACTGTCTCTAGATTTCTATCAAAGACTAAATTCTCTTACAGATATATCTGAACATTTGGTTCAATTAGCGCATTATTTCCAATGACAATTTTGTTATCATCCAAAAAAGTACGATTCATATTCACTTCACAATTATTTCCAAAACAAATATTGTTGCCATAATCAACAAAAACGGTGCTTAATCCACAAATTAGAGCCACGCCCACCTAACAATTCTGTTAATATATGGTCTTTTTCCGCTGCATTTTCGGAATCTGTTTGGTTATAATCTCTAGCGAGATTTTTAGCTTTATGCCATTGGTTTAATAATTCTTCATCTCCACAATCATAAAGCTGTCCTGCTAACATTTTTTCTCTTTCTGTCATATCTAAATCTCCACAAAATTCAAATTTATTTGACTCATTAATACAAAATAAGAACAGTACTCTGTCCCATCATGTCCAATTAGCTTTTCTCTAGACATGGAAAAGCCTATTTTTTCTAGTGCCTTTATTCTTTCAGTAGCTTCTTCTATTGCTTTTGTAGCTATCTTATTACATTAGCTTACTAAATATCATAGATTTAATTTGTATGCTCAAATACAACAATGCCACATTCATATGGATGGTCCATATATATACTATCTCGTCCATTTTCTTTATAAAATAACAATTTTAAAACTATAAGCGTATCACCGCCACCTCCTATAATCATAAGTAGTGAAAGTAGAAATAGAATGTCATAATGGTATATAATTGCAATAATAGCAGGAATAATTCCAACAATAATGGTTGGCATAAGCGCTCCAATAATGTACTGCCTCTTTGTCAATGCTGATTTACAAGTACAATATGGAGTTAGCATATGCCAAATGAACCCAAACTCAATGTCATGAAAGTGGTTTTCTGAAAAAAACGCCCATGTTATTCCGTGAATGCCCTCATGAATAACTGTAAGCATAACTACAGAAATCAGAAAAATCATTCCACTTACAAAATCAAAGTTTATCATGGCTCGTCCTCCATTCATCCTAAAGTAAAGCCAACAAAATAAAATCACAGCAGGAAGCATAACAACAACTGCCATAACATTTGCCGTAACAACACTAATCGTTAAATCTTTTTTCTTATATCCTTGTTTCAATAGATTCTGAACCTTAGCTTCAAATAATTCTTTTCTTTTCGCCTCCGCCGAAGTTAATTTTCTTTCTTTTTTTGCCATTATAATTCACCTTTCTAAACTGTATAATATCTTGTAATTAGTATAAATAGAAAGTATCATCACTTGGTATTATACAAATATTTTTTACTATAAACTCCAATTTATTTAGCTATGATTATATCAAGCGTGTAATTTCACTTTTTATAATCTCTTTAGAAAGAAATATTCCGAAAATCCATCTTCTACACTTTCGTAACTTCCAACTTCCTCATAACCTATTGAAGTGTAGAACTCTCTCCCTTGCCAATTAAATGTATCTAATCTAATTATGTTTGCTCCTAATAGTTTTGCTCTTCTCTCAATTTCATTCATTAGGAGTGTACCAATCTTCTTATTTCTATATTTTTCATCAACAAATACAGTGGAAACATATAAGATTTTAAAGCTATAATTTCTTTGAATTCATTAATATGCTTATCTTATTCAGACTCACCTCGAAGTATAATCGCATATACTTCATTTATTTTTGCAGGATAAGTTTCTAATATTGTACCACTATAATAAACAGATACATTATCACCTATATTAAAATGTGTCATACTGTCTTTTAATTTAACATCTAACGATACAGATATTTTGTCACTACTTTTAAATTCTTCTTCATTTTCATTAACTGAAACGAGAATCGAATTATCCATAACCTCGACCACTGTCCCTTTAAAATTTGGTTTTGTATAAATATCATTCATTGTCATAGGTTTAAAAATATACATCAGAAAAAAAATCAGGATAAGCGAAACTACAAATAAAATCCAATACACTTTTCGTGGCTTCAAAACACTACCCTCCCATTAAATTCTCATTCACTCTTAATTATAAATTTATTCACGCCTTTATATATCCAGTACACTCCTACTATTATAGCTACATAAGTTATATTTAATGAAAATATAACTATACTGCTTAGGATTTTTGACATAATTACAGTAAATATTATTAAGCCGGCTATACTTGCTCCAAAAATAAAATTAGCTAACTTATCGTGTTTTTTACTCTTGCTAAGTTCAAAACTATTTTTACCAATATAATTTATAATCCAATATGCTATTCCTATAAATATCACCCATCTAAAAAACATTGACAAATCGTAATCATAGGTCATATTTACATTTCCTTTTATTATTTTATGGAAATACAAGAATATAAAATCTATTGTAAGCATAATACAAAAGCTCTCAACCACAATTGATAGATTTTCCTTAATTTTTTGAACTATAGTTTTATGTGGATTTACTGCTGCTATAGTATCATCAGCAAACTTTTTTAAATCACCTCCAACCATAGCTTCTATTAACTTTCCATCTTGTTGCCACTCTAAAAACATTAATAATACGTCGCTTAAAATCTCTTCCTGTTCCTCTTCACTCAAATCACTTACTCGCAAATAACAAACAAAATCTGTATATATTTTAAGGTTTTCTTCATTTAAATTTTCACTTATCCTATTATTTTCTTTTCTTTTTTCATCAATACTACTCACAAATATCCCCTCCATAATTCTCAAATATTCTATCTACACTACTTTTAAGTTCTTGCCAAATTTTAAAAAACTCTGCTAACTCTTCTTTTCCTAAATTAGTCAACGTATAATATTTCCTTTTAGGTCCTAATGCTGATTCTTTCTTTTCCGAATTAAGCAAACCATTTTTCTCTAGACGCAATAATAATGGATAAATAGTCCCTTCACTAACTTCATCTAAGCCAAACCTTTTTAGCTTTTCAGCAATTTCATATCCATACACCTCATCATCATTAATAATTTTAAGAATACATCCCTCCAATGTTCCTTTAAAAAATTGAGATTTGTCGCCCAAAATATCACCTCCTAGCTACCTTGCAGTACAAGATACATTAACTATATTGTACTGCAAGGTAGCCCTCAAGTAAATACTTATTTCTTATAAATTTCAAAAGGAAATTTATAAGAAATAAAAAAAGCTCTCATTCTCTTAAGAATAAGTGCTTTTAGCATTTAACCTTTATATTAATTTCACCGATAATTTTTTCAGCTTATTTCTAATTTCATCACTAATGTCTGAATCAGTAATTATAGCCTTAAATTCCTCTAAATCCGCAAATCTATACGTACTATCTATATCAAATTTTTCCTTCTCAACAACCAAAAAGGCTTCTTTACTATTAGAAATTATAAGTTCTTTAACATTGCCATCTTCTAATTCTGCAGTATATGCACTATTGCTAATTAAATTCACGCCTGCACTCCCAACAAATCCCTTATTAAATATGTATTTAGATATACTTTTAATAACTTCCGAACCTAAAACACCTCCAGATTTGTTGTTGTATATACCGCCTATACATATTAATGTTACGATATCATTATTATTAAATAATGGAGGTATTATTGACATATTAGTTATTAAAGTTATTTTCTTAGTGCTGTTTGCTATTAATTTAGCTAGAAAAAAATTGATACTTGAGGATTCTAAAAAAACTACATCTCCCTCATCTATAAGTTTAAATGCTTTTTCAGCTATTAACTCCTTGGTGTCTAAATTTACTTTCATTCTACTATCAATAGGAATATTACTAGAAAATTTTCTATTAAGTATAGCTCCGCCATATGTTCTTTGAAGAACTCCCTCAGACTCTAGCTTTTTCAAATCTTTTCTTATCATACTTTCTGAAACATTAAATAGTTCACTAAGATCTTTTACTTTAACTCTGCCATTTTTATCGAGTATATTTAAAATTTGTTCCAGTCTTTCTTCAGTAAACATTTACACACCTCATTAATTATTATCATTTATTCCTATTCTTGATTGTTATTATAGCATATTCATTTAAACATTACAAAATCACTTGAATAACATTGCAAAATGATATAAAATGATAATAAACAGAAGCAAATGATAATATACATTAATCAAAATCATTATAATTGTCATATAATTCAGCGTCATAGGGTAATGCTTAGCGTCATATTTATATGTTCAGGCATCTTAAAATAGCTTAATCAATGACTATTTTAAGGTGCCTAGTTTTTTTATTTATTATTTTTTAGCCACATAATAGCAGAATATGTATGCATAGCTGCCCCAGTAACTAATATATCCTCATTAAATACTACTTTTTCATTGTGCATTGCTTCCCCATATAATGAATTTTCCTGCTTCGTACCAGCACCTAACATAAGATAAATACTAGGAACCTCATATGAATAAGATGCAAAATCTTCTGAGCCCATTCCGCCTCCTTCAAATAAAACGACTGATTTTTCTCCTAACAAATCTTTTAAATAAGATGTTATCTCCTTCGCTAAATTAGTATCATTAACTAAAGGTGGGACTGATGATAATTCTATTATTTCAGCCTCTCCTCTAAACATATTAGCTGTAGATTTTACTATATCATTTATTCTATTAAAGATAAATTCACCTATATCCCTATTTAAACTCCTTATAGTACCTTCCATAATAACTTCACTAGGTATTATATTAGGTGCATCTCCTGCTACAAATTTACCTATTGTTAATACTGCAGATTGAGTAGCAGATATTTCTCTAGAAATTATTTCTTGTAAAGATATATATATATGTGACGCTATATTTATTGGATCTACTCCTAGTTCCGGCATAGCGCCATGACAAGCTGTTCCTCTTACTACTATTCTAAATCTTATGCATCCTGCTATACTGGTTCCTAGTCCACATAAAACAACATTTGAAGGAGTTCCAGAATGAACATGCATTGCCATAGCTGCATCAACTTTAGGATTTTCAAGTACACCTGCTGCTAACATTTTTTTAGCTCCAGTAAATCCCTCTTCATCTGGTTGAAATACTAATTTAATTGTACCTTCTATTTCATCTTGATTTTGTTTTAATAATTTAGCTGCTCCTAAAAGCATTGCAGTATGCATGTCGTGTCCACATGAGTGCATAAATCCATTATTTGATTTAAAATCACATTCAGTTGCTTCTTCCATTGGTAATGCATCCATATCTGCTCTTAATAAAAATGTTTTTCCCGTTTTCTTTCCTTTAATTGTGGCAACTATTCCACTTTCACATATCTCTTTTGGATCATATCCAAATTCTTTTAATTTGTTAATCACATAAGATTTTGTCTTAGGCAATTCCGAACCAACTTCTGGATTACTATGAATGGTTCTTCTATAAGTTATTAATTCATCTTTTATTAATTTAGCTTGATTTATAATTTTATTCATAAATGCACCTCATTTTCATCTTAAAATTTAATAAAATTCTAACTTTTTTGTTATATTACTTATATTACTCAAGTCAAAATATGATAATTAATGTCCTTATTTAATCATTATCTTTCCTTATCATTCTTGCTCCTTAGCTCTATACAATGTTTTTCCTTCTTTTATTGTCTCAACTACTTTTATATCTTTTATGGTCATAGGATCAACCTTCAAAGGATTCTTGTCTAAAATGACTAAGTCAGCTAATTTACCTTCTTTTATTGAACCTTTCTTATCTTCTTCAAAGTATTGATAAGCCGCATTTATTGTTACACCTTTTAAAGCATCTAGTGGAGATACTTTCTCCTGTTCTCCTATAACTACACCTTCTTTTGTAATCCTATTAACTGCACACCATATGGTTTCTAGCATATTAGGTAATATTACTGGAGTATCTTGGTGAAGAGTGTACACAACTCCTTTTTCTTTTGCTGTCTTTACTGGACTTATTTTAAATGCTCTTTCACGACCTAAATTTTTGATATGAATATCACCCCAATGATAAGTATGTGCAACAAAGAAAGAACCAATCATATTTATCTTTTTCATCTCATCAAGTTGATCATACCTCACAGTTTGAGCATGAATCATGACAGGACGATAAGTGTCGGTATAATTATTTTCTTTTATATTTTCCTTAAATCCATTTATAAGCTGATCTGCTGCAGCATCTCCATTACAATGAGTTAAAAGCTGCATTTTTTCCTTTAAAGCTACGCCTATAAGCTTCTTTGTTTCTTCGTCTTTGTATATAGGATATCCCTTATACTCATCATCAGAACTTTCATAAGGCTCTGTAAGCCATGCTGTTTTTCCTTGTGGTGATCCATCTAAAAAGATTTTATATCCACCTATTTTAAATCTATTAAAATATTTATTTATGTACTTCTTATTGCTTTCAGCAGCACTTTTAGCATTTTTCAAATCCACATATCCTACTACATCTACTTTTAATCTATTGCTTTCAGCCATAGCAGTTAAAAGTCTAATTTCATTATTTCCTGCCATTCCATCTTGAACTGTAGTAATTCCAAAGCTCAAGTATCTCTCCTGTGCCTCTTCAATAAATCCTAATACATCTTTCAATGATGGTTGAGGAATTTTTCCTGCTGTATGAGTAAAAGCATTTTCTTCTAAATATCCATTAGGTTCATTAGAATTTTCGTACCTTCCTATAACTCCACCTTCTGGATTAACACTATCACTATTTATTTCAAGTTTTTTAAGTGCTGCAGAATTAACTACTCCCATATGTCCTGAAGCATGAGCAATTATTATAGGTATATCTAAAGAAATTTTATCTAAAACAGATTTATCTGGATGTTTCTTTTCTATTAAATAGTTGTTGTCATATCCAAATCCACTTATCCATTGCCCATCAACTAATTTTCTACCTTCCTTAAATGCTTTTATCTTTTCTATTATTTCATCAAAGCTAGCTGCTCCACTTAAGTCAACACTAACTAATGTACTTGCAAAAGCCGTTATATGGCTATGAGGATCTATAAAAGCTGGAATTAAAGTTTTTCCTTCCAAATCAATGACTTCAGTGTCATTTCCCTTTTTTTCTAAAATTTCTTCCTTTGTTCCTACATTTTCTATTATTCCATCCCTTACAAAGATAGCCTCTACATAGTTATTATTCTCCATGGTCAAAATCTCACCATTATAATAGATTTGTTCTTTCATATTAAAGACCTCCTTAAAAGAACTTAAGTGTAAAATAATATATCACATATTCTTTAAAAATTCATTACATCCTTGTGCAAGTTTAAGAAAAAAATAAAATTTAATACTTTGTACTCATTTTTTAGTTTTCATTAATATTCAGTATTAAAATACTTTTCCTTTTTATATCTTTATCAACTTTTTCTATGATTATTAAACTAATTATTTTTTCTAAATTTTTCAAAGATTCAGTATGCTTATTGTAAAAGTATAAACTTTGCTTTATTCTTTAATCATAAGATATTTTTACAATAGGGGGTTGTATTAATGAATAATAAGGATCTAAAGAACAAGGGATTTGCTACAAGAGCCATACATGGTGGGCATCAACCAAATCAATATGGTGCACTATCTACACCTATATATCAAACATCTACTTTTGTATTCGATAATGCAAAACAAGGTGGAGATAGATTTGCTTTAAAAGAAGATGGCTATATATATTCTAGATTGGGAAACCCAACTAATACTTCGTTAGAAGAAAAACTTGCTTTATTGGAAGGTACTGAAGCTGCAATTTCAACTGCTTCAGGTATAGGGGCTATATCAGCAGCTATGTGGACAGCATTAAAAGCTGGCGACCATGTGGTAGCATCTGACACATTATATGGATGTACTTTTGCATATTTGAATCATGGTTTAACAAGATATGGTGTTGAAGTAACATTCTGTGATGCTTCTGATCCTGAAAATATAAGAAAAGCTATGCAAGAAAACACTAGAGTAGTATATCTCGAAACTCCTGCAAATCCTTCTCTAAAAATAAATGATATAGAGGCAATAAGTAAAATAGCTCACGAAAATAAAAACTGTTTAGTTTTTGTGGACAATACTTTCTGTACACCTTATATCCAAAGACCTACGGAGCTTGGTGCTGATGTTGTTATTCATTCTGGAACAAAATATCTTAACGGTCATGGCGATGTAATATCAGGATTTGTATGTGGAACAAAGGAATTTATTGATAATGTAAGATTCTTTGGCATAAAAGATATGACAGGTGCAAATTTAAGTCCCTTTGATGCTTTTCTAATAATAAGAGGTCTCAAGACTTTGGCTATAAGAATGGATAGACACTGTGCTAATGCTATGAAGGTAGCAGAGTTTTTAGAATCTCATCCAGCTGTTGAAAAGGTATACTATCCAGGGCTTAAATCTTTTCCTCAATATGAGTTAGCGAAAAAGCAAATGAAACTTCCTGGTGGTATGGTAGCCTTTGAATTAAAAGGTGGTTTAGAGGAAGGCATAAAGGTTATGGATAATGTTAAACTTTGTAAACTTGCTGTAAGTCTTGGCGATGCCGAGTCCTTAATAGAACATCCAGCTTCTATGACACATTCACCTTACAGTGCTGAAGAAAGGGCTGAAGCAGGCATAAGCGATAGCTTAGTTAGACTTTCTGTAGGACTTGAAGATGCTACCGATATAATTGAAGATTTAAATAATGTTTTAAATATGCTGCTTTAAAAAAATAACTTTTTTATAGAAAGAGCCTATCACTTTAAAATGATAGGCTCTTTAAGTTTAATTCTTTATTTATTAATCGAAATTTGGAAGTTCATCTAGATTGTCGTTTTCTTTTCCGTTAGGATTGCTTCTTATAAATTCTCTTCCATTTTTAGCTTTTCCTACGTTTACTCCATCTATCAACTCATTCTTTGCCATAGATATAGCTTCTGTTACTGAGTGAACTTCTCCATTCTCTAACATAACATCTGTTATATCACCATCAGAGTTCTTTTTAACTTTAATAATTTTATTCTTTTCCATAAATATTATCCCTCCTTAATATTTTTATCTAGGGTAATAATATTTTGTGGATATAAAACTTATTTATTCATCAAATTTCTAGCCATGATTACTCCCATAGCTGAAGCCATCATAAGACCTCTAGTCCATCCGCTTGAGTCTCCTAAGCAGTAAAGACCTTTTATGCTACTTTCGAAAGTATCTTTATCTATATCTATTCTATTGCTGTAGAACTTTATTTCTGGTCCGTACAGCAATGTCTCACTGCTTGCAAAGCCTGGTACAATCACATTCATTGCCGCTATAAAATTTAGTATATTAGTCATAGTTCTATATGGCATAGCTGCAGTAAGGTCTCCTGCCACAGCATCTGGAAGGGTGTACTTCACATTTGTCTGATCAAGCTCTTTTTGCCAAGTTCTTTTTCCATCTAATATGTCTCCATATCTTTGAACTATTATATGCCCATCTCCAAGCATATTTACAAGCTCTCCAACCTTCTTACCATATTCTATAGGCTGATTAAAAGGCTGTGAGAAATTGTGTGAGCTTAATATAGCTAAATTTGTATTGTTTGACTTCTTATCTTTATATGAATGTCCATTAACTACAGCTAAATTATTATCATAGTTCTCTTGGCTTACAAAACCTCCTGGATTTTGACAGAATGTTCTTACCTTATCTTTAAAAGGTGCTGGATGCCCGATTAATTTTGATTCATATAAAACATTATTAACCATTTCCATAACCTCATTTCTTATCTCAACACGAACTCCTAAGTCAACAGTTCCTGCATGGTGTTTTACATCATGCTTTGTGCACATATCTTTAAGCCAATCTGCTCCCTTTCTTCCTGTGGCAACTATGACATTTTCTCCATATACTGTTTCATCTTTTGTTTTAGTCATTGAATCTGAAATTACAACACCTTTTACTTCATTATTTTCAACAACTAAATCTTTTGTTATAGTATCAAATCTTAATTCTACCCCATTATCCTTTAAATAGTTTTGTATCTTAAGATATATCTCTTGTGCTTTTTCAGTTCCTAAATGCCTTATTGGACAATCTACAAGCTTTAATCCAGCTTCAATAGCTTTTCTTCTTATTTCTTTTATCTCTTCATTGTTTTCTACACCTTCAACTTTTGTATCTGCTCCAAAATCAAGGTATATGCTGTCTGTATAATCTATAAATTCTTGAGCTTTATCGCTCCCTATTAGGTTTGGAAGGTCTCCTCCAACCTCATAGCTTAAAGAAAGTTTTCCATCTGAAAATGCTCCAGCTCCTGAAAATCCAGTTGTTATATGACAGTATGGTTTACAATTTACGCATACCTTTGTCTTATCTTTTGGACAATGTCTCTTATCTATGCTTTTACCCATATCTAAAAGCAATATTTTATCTTTTGAACCCTTTTTAATTAGCTCTAATGCTGTGAATATTCCAGCGGGACCTGCTCCTACGATTATTACATCATATTTCATAATAACATCCTCCTAAAATTAGCGAATTTAATTTGAAATTGTATTAGCTTTCCCACTTATAGTAGAACTATTTATGGTAGTTCGGTAGAAACATCTAGCCCTTATTACTAGATTTATATAAGTGAACATTTTTTACTTTATAGACGTTAAAGTTCGCCCATTAGGAAGTTTATATCAATTCTATAAAAAAATCAATAGTCTTTTTTTATATTTATCATAAAAAAAGAGGGATTACTTAATTAATCCCCCTAGACTCTTTCACGTATTTCTATTAATATTTAAAATAAAACTTGCATTTTTCTCGCAAACACTCGCTATTTTTGCAAGAAAATTTACATTTGTATTCATGCGTATCTAACTTAACTATTGAGTTCTCATCTAAGAACTTTATAGCTTCTTCTATAGCCAAAAAACTATCTCTTTTGCAACATCTTGGCCCACCAAAAGAACTTATAGCTTCTAATGATTTTGCAGTCATCAAGTTGCATTTTCCCCATTTTTCACTAGATAAAGGAGTAGCTCCTAAAGCTATACTCATAAAAATTCCTGTTCCTACTGCTGCACCACAAGCACCATAAAATCCACAAAATCCTCCAAGTATATTCTTAGCTCTTTTTTCACACTCTTTAATCATAAATGGAAGCTTTTCTTCTTGATTAGCTGCATTTGAATAAGCTGTTAAAAGTACAGCTGGAACTAAAAAGTGATGCTCTGGACCATGCATTTTTATTGAAGGATGACTCATTAAAGATTCAGCCATCTCTACAGGGTCAGTACTCTTGCATGAGCTACAGTAAGATTTTATTATGTCATATGCACTCATACTGTGACATGAATCACAGACATAATGACCAGCTTCACAACAAGCATTAGACTCGAAGGATTTCCCACAATAATGACATACCATAGGTATACTCTCCTCATAGTATTTTAGCTCTTTCCCACAAACCAAACAATTTACATTATTTATCATTGCATTCTCCCCCTTAATTTTTCTTGATTCCTAAAAGTTCATTTATATATTCGAGACTGTAATTTCTACGAAGATTGTTAGGAATAGTATTCTTTATCTTCTTTACGATATCAACTATGCAGCTAACTTCTATTTTTGCACCCAAAGCTGATTGCACATTGTAATTAAATATACTCAAATATATATCTAGCTCTTTATCATCTATACTATTATTTGTACTTCCATTACATATAAGATCAATAGCATTTGATACATGTGAATTTATTTCTTCTATTATATCTTCATGAATGAAAGAAATATTTCCTATAGAATTAAAATCCTCTGCTATAATGAGTAAAATTTTATTTTTTATTTCATTTCCTAAATTTTTATCTACATTATAATATAATTTTGAAAAAGCCTCATTTCCTAAAAATCTATTCTGAACAAAAATTATAAATCCTTCAAAATCCTCTGCATTATTTCCTCTTTCAATCTCAAATAATATTCTAAAAAATAAATACCACTGAAAATCCGTGTTTATAAGAGATTTTATCTTTTCCGATATTATGCTTGAAAATTCATCCTCAAATACTATTTCTCTTTCAAATACAATCTCCTTACTGAAATCAACATCTAACTTTCCAATTTCATTTAATCTTGTTAGAATTCTTATCATCATCTCCGAAGGATCATTTCCTAAAAAACTAGTGGTTCTCACCATGTAATCTACTATGGAGTCACAAGATTTTTTGAAGTCCACATTAAAACCTATGCTTTCTTTCATCTTTGTAGCAAATATTTCGTAGGTGATTTTCGCTAATAATTTTTCAAGTTGAGACCTTCTTATATGTGGATCTATAGCGTTAAACCTGTTGTACTGATTATCTATTATAAGAAGCTGATTATCTATCATTGCTAAATTTTTCTTTATAGAAACTAGCATCTGTTTTATATAGTCATCTCCCATGGTGTAATTATTGTTTTTATAAATTATTTTATGCTCAATTTCTCCCCAGAACACATTAACTAAAGATTTAATCTGAAGCTCAAAGTTTATTTTTTGCCCATCTTTGATATACGCCCCATCAATCCTATAAATCTCAAAGCCATTTTTCTGTACTTGAGGTTGAGAACTATCTAACTCTAAAACTAAATTTTCATCAAGTTCTGAACAGTAATATCCCTTTCCCTTATGTATATTAAATAATCTTTTTACACTACTATATATAGCTTTTTCATCTTCTATAAACCTACACTCTATCCTTACGCCTATGAGGTCATGAAGATTGTCCAGAAACTCTTCTGCACCATCATAAAATTTATAGTAGCTGTTTCTCAAAATTTTTTCTTTAAGGCTCGGTATAGATTTTACTCTGCTATTTATGTTTAAATATCCTTCATCTAAATCTCTTAAATTATCATCAAAAAACTTCTTTATATAATTAGAAGCCTCTTCAAATCCCGCTGAATTTTCATCCATATATTCACTTACTTTTTTTATAAATTCAAATATGTGAAGTTCCATATTCTTTCCTCCTGGTTACTTAAAGTTCTACTATCTAATTATGTAATATAATCTTTATTTTTAAAAGTGTTTTCACTATAATATATTAAGTTGTTCATATTTTTGCAAAGTTTTTTCATCTAGTACTATGTCAAGAAAAGGCATAAGTTAAATGTAAATTAAAAATCATCTCATCATCCAATCTTATAAATATAAAATTCTTGTGCTTTTCAAATCACCCTTAAATAGATATAATTATCTATAACAGATTTTTTATTGGAGGTTATTATGATTAGAACTATAATTTGGTACTTTACCTTTGTAGTATCATTGATATTGACAAGTCCTTTTATCCTAAGAGCAAAGTACTTGGACAAAAAAGGACTTATAGAAAAAAGAGACTCTTGTTCCAACGCTGTCACTGCTAACTGGGCTAAAATTCAACTAAAAGTAAGTGGTGCTAAGATTAATGTTCATGGCCTAGAAAATATACCAAAGGATATTCCAGTACTTTTTATAAGCAATCATCAAAGTAATTTTGATATTAATTTATTTATGAGTCTTATAGATAAACCTAAGGGATATATATCAAAAATTGAAATGAAAAAAATTCCTATTATAAGTACATGGATGAAATATATCCACTGTGTTTTCATGGATAGAAGCAGTTTAAAAAAATCTGCTGCCGCTATTATAGAAGGTGTAAACATATTAAAAAATGGTTACTCATTAGTCATTTTCCCAGAAGGGACTAGAAGCAAAGGTGATGCTATGGGTGAATTTAAAGCTGGAAGCTTTAAGCTTGCAACAAAAGCTAAAGTTCCTATAGTTCCTGTAACCATAAAAGGTTCCTATAAACTTATGGAAGCTAATAATAATAGAATTAGACCAGCTGAAGTTGATTTATATATCCATCCTATGATTGAAACTTCCACTTTGACTAAAGAAGAGGAAAAACAACTTCATACTACAGTAGAAAACATAATAAAGTCAAAACTTTAGACCTTGGATTACCCAAGGTCTTTTTAATTTTAATAATTCAAGTGCTTATTATCTAAAAGTATATAATTTTATTCGAACATAGAATTTGCATATAATATAAAATATCCTTGAGGATGCTTACAAACAGGACATGCTGCTGGAGCTTCTTTTCCTTCTATAATAAAACCACAATTAGTGCACATCCAAGTTACATCAGTATTTTTTTTGAAAAGTGTCCCTGCTTCTAACTCTTCAGCATATCTTGCAAATCTTTTCTCATGGACATTTTCTATCTTTGCTATATTCTCGAAAACTTTAGATATATTAGTAAATCCCTCTTCCTTTGCTACATTAGAAAAATCTATATAAACCTTATCAGATTCTTCATGCTCGTTATGCTCTGCTGCTCTAAGAATCTTTGCAGTTGTATCATAAATATCTACAGGATATCCTCCTTCTATATTTATATTAGTTCCACCACATTCCTTTAAAAAATTATAAAATACCTCTGCATGTTCTTTTTCTTGGTTAGCAGTATAATCAAAAACTTGTTGTATTATATACAGACCTTGTTGCTTTGCTACAGCTCCAGATATATTATATCTATTTCTCGCCTGACTTTCTCCAGCAAAAGCTCTCATAAGATTTATTTTAGTTTTACTATCTTTTAATTCCATTTTCCTACCTCCTAATATTCGATTGAAATTTATAGTACATTACTAGGATTTGTATTTTAGAATAATAATATTCTTTTAAACCTCTACATTACAATCAGTTTTTATATAAATTTATAAATCCCATGTTAGAGATGTAACCTTCTTATATAAATTAACATAAAATACCATATAATTATTTTTTAAGGTGATTTATGTGGATTTTATGTTTAACCCCTTTTATTCATTCGCTAGGAATGTTCCAGCATCAAAAAACTATAAATCTTTAGAAGAAATTTTACAGCAAAGTTCAGATATCATATCCTCATTGAAATATTCAGAAATATTAAATCAATACCTACTAACCTTAGCTTCCTCTATCGAGTGTAAAGAAATGCTTTTAAGGATTTCTGATGATGATAGAAATCACAAAAAACTTGTTAAAGAAATTTTTTGTTTCTTCACTAATTCTCCTTTAGAAGAACAAGAAATAAATTTTGAAATTCCTAAGTCATATAAAGAAGGAATTCACACCATCAAAAAGATAAAGTTAGATACTATGATTTTTTATAGAGATCTTATCAACGCTTTAAATCATCAGTATTATAAAGGTTTAGTTTTTGAACTTCTTATCGATATATTTATTCATAATGATTTCTACAATTGTATTCTTATGTCATTATAAATTAAATTTAATTATCTTAAGCAGCCCTTAAATAATTTCTAGAGCTGCTTAAACCTTGTACATATTAAGATTTTATGATATATTAAGGACTCATGGAGTAAATTCCTTTTAAAGTATATATTTTATTGGTATAATTATCTTATTATATTGTTATATGCAATAAAATTATATAAATACTAGCCTTTAAAGTTTATGGCAATCCACAAAGGAAAGTGTGTATAGAGATGAAAAATAAAATATTAATATTGACTAGTTCTACAGGCAACGGTCATAATCAAGCTGCAGAAGCTACAAAAATGATTTTAGAAAATGAACATAATGATGTTACTATATATGATTTCTTTAAAACAGATAAATTTATGAATGCATTTATAGTTGATGGATATGAAGTGTATGCGAACAAACTGTCAGCTTTATATGGGGTAGCCTATAGAATGAGTGATAAAAAGTTTATAGTGCCTGCCACAGAAGTGTTTTTTCATACAGTTAGAAAAAAAGTTTTAAATTATATAAATTCTATAAAACCTGACCTTATAATTTCAACGCATCCATTAGCTATAAATATTTTGTGCCGTTTAAAAAGAGATAATCTTATATCTATCCCTATAGTTTCTATAGTTACTGATTTTAAAGCACATTATACATATATAGGTCAAGAAATAGACTTATACATAGTTGCTAATGAATGCACAAAAGAAAGTCTTATAGAAAGAGGTATAAAGCCTTCTAAAATACAAATATTAGGTATTCCTGTGAAAAGTGATTTTTATAAAAATTCACATGACGATATAGATCTAACAAATAAAAAGAACATGTCCATACTGCTTATGGGAGGTGGAATGGGAATGGATAATATGTCTTCTGTACTAAAAAAAATTGTTCATAATCCTAATCCATTAGATATAATAGTTGTATGTGGCAATAACAATAAGTTAAAGGAACATTTAACTTCCAGATATTCTAATCATTATCATGATAAAACCCTTACCATTTTAGGATACACCTCAAAGGTAGCTTCTATAATGTTTAATTGTGATTTGCTCATAACAAAGCCAGGTGGTCTTACAACCTCGGAGGCCGTTGTCTCAAATATACCGATGATGATTCCTTTTACTATACCTGGTCAGGAGACAGACAATAGAGATTTTTTAGTTGAAAAAAAATGTGCTGTTTACATAAACAACTTAAACAAACTTAACTCAGAAATCAATAAGCTTATTGAAAACCCTAAACTTTTGACTGAATTGAAAAATAATATGAAAAATCTAAGTTTATCTTACTGCCCTGATAAGCTTTATGACTTATGTATGAATCTTATCAATGAAGACAAAGTAAAAAATAAATAATAAAAGGTATGACAAAGCTTTAAAATTGTCATACCTTTTTATTTTACAAAACTTTAGAAACTGCTTTAATTCTGGATAATTCATCACTATCTTCTACTAAATCTAATTCCTCTTTTTCAAACCTAAAAACTTCATAATTAGCACAACTATTCTCTGGACACATTATTACATACTCATTTTTTCCAACCTCAACATGTTCTTTGACCTTGTATTTTACTACATTTCCATTTTCATCTCTAAATGAAAATACTTTTTCCATAAAAACTCCTCCTTAATTAAGACTTATATATTATAGTTTGTGTAAAAATAAAATTATTATTATCTTAAGATTTATAACAGTAATTTTAAGGATTTCGTAACCTTATTTAAACATTTTTTTAAGCTGCCAATGGTATAATTGATAAAGATAAGGAGTGAGAATATGAAATTTAAGAAAACTTTTTCAAAAGCATTAGCTCTAATTATGTGTCTATCCTTAGGCATAGCTGTTCCTATGAAGACTGCAAAAGCTGATTCATTAAAGGTAGTAACTTTAGGGGCGGATTTAACTGAAAGTCAAAAAGAATCAATGTTAAAATATTTTGGTGTTACAAAGAAAGAAGCTAATATAGTTTATGTTACTAATGATGAAGAATTTAAATATCTAGGTAAAGCTGCAACAAAAGAACAGATAGGTTCAAAAGCTATATCCTGCTCTTATATAGAACCTACTAATAAAGGCGGACTAAAAATCTCCATAAATAATATACATTGGGTTACTGAAAATATGATAAAGAATTCCCTTATAACTGCTGGAATCGAAAATGCTAATGTAGTTGTAGGAGCTCCCTTTAATGTATCGGGAACTGCTGCACTTACTGGAATATTAAAGGGTTTCGAAAATAGTAGTGCTGGGGAAAAAATAGATGAGAATAAAAAAGAAGCAGCTAATGAAGAACTAGTTGTAACAGGAAATCTTGGTGAAAAAATTGGACAAGATGAAGCTGCAGGTCTTATAAATGAAATTAAAAAAGAAGTAGTAAAAGAAAATCCAAAAAGCGAAAAAGATGTAAAAAATATAGTTAAAAAAACTACTTCAAGCTATAAAGATATAAAGGACAAACTTAGCGATGAAGATATAGAAAAGATTACAGCTTTAATGGATAAAATAAATGATTTGGATTTAGATTTTTCAAAGATTAAAGATCAATTAAATGATGTAAGCAGTCTACTTAAGGAAAAATTAGGCAGCGAAGAGGCCCAAAGCTTTTTTTCAAAAATAGGTGAATTTCTTCGCAACATAGGTAATTTCTTTTCTAACCTATTTTCATAAAATCCCTTAATAAATAAAAAATAAGGTGTGATCCCCCACACCTTATTTTTGTTTAAACATACTTATTTAAAATTCTATAGTCTTACCACCTTATATTTTCCATTATTTAATTCTAAAATACATGGTTCCATTCCATTATAGGCAGTCTCATCATTTTTTAAATTTGGAATATCTCCTGATGAAAATATACTTATAAGCCTTCCGTTGAAAAACTCCTTATATCCACCGCAAAATGCTTGGTGACCTCTTATTATTTTTGATACTGAAAATTTCTTTAGGAATTCATTAAATTGATGTTCATAGAAATAAAATCTTCCACCATCTCTTATCATGTCTAAATTCTCAGCAGGATCACTCCACAATGTATTGTGAACTATGGTTCTTCCAATACTGTCCACTATACTTTCACGGCATAGATCACTTAATTTTTCTATAAAATCATATTTATCGTTTTGTGGACGTGGGATACCTCCGTGAACACACATAACTATATCTTCACCATTTTTAACGAAAGCTATAGTACATAAGCTTTTAAAAAATCTATGATAGTCTTCAAGTAACATTAATGGCATATTCATTTTTTTTAGTTTATTGAATGTTAGAGCCGTAAAATAATCATCATCTGTTGTTCCTTCATTTCTTCCTACGCAAAGCTTGTATTCATCATTAGATATTAATGTTCCTCCATCATGATTTCCTCTAAGTAGAAATACATTCTTGGGAAAAATATATTTTAGTAGAAGTATAAGTTCTATGGTTTTAAAAGGAGCATGTCCCCTATCAACATAGTCACCAAGGAATATTATACAAATTTCTTCATTATTCAAAACTCTCTTTATAAAATCAATTCTATCTAAAAATTTAATTACAGATAATGAATCAGAGTGAATATCTCCGAATATATAGTAAAAAGAGTTTTCATTGTTGAATGTATAAAGTCCCCTACATCGTTTTTTATCTTGAGTTCTCTTTAAACTTTCTCTTATATCACAAGTAGAAGATAGCAGTTTATTTTCTTCTACACCTTCCTCATTTTTATGTAAATCAATCACATTTTTAATTAAAAAACAATGAGTTAAAGATATATCTTCTAAACTTTTTTCTATATTTATAAAACTAACTAAATCTTCTAATGATTCTAGATTCTTTTTCAAATCCTCTATTCTGTATTTATAGTTCATTAAGAACTCCTCCTTAGCTGTATTCTTATCTATAGTAAAATAAACAAAGCTTTAATATACATTTTTCGTAATTTAATATAATTTCGCAATTTTAGATATTTAGCACCATTATTATTCCATGACAGAATTCTCTTCCTATTTTATAATAATTCCTATATACACCAACTTTTCTGAATCCCATTTCTTCATATGCTTCTATAATAGATCCATCTTCAATATTTAAAGTTGACATAACATTTTTAAGCTTTGTTCTTACTTTTGCCTTAGCTGCAATATTAGCAATCATTATTTTAGAAATTCCTCTTCCCCAGTATTCTCGCCTTACTAAAACGAATAATTCTCCATTATGCGAACATATACTTTTTTTGTCCCCTATCACTCCTGCAATAGCTACTATCTCTCCATCTACACGCCCAACTATCCCAAGACTATTTTTACGCTCAATTATTGAGTTTATATAATTATATATTCCTTCATAACTTAGAGATATCCCCTCGCATAACGCCATAAAAATTCTGCTTTCATCTTTCAAATTAAATAAAAACCCTTTTATTTCCTCTGTATCTTCCAATTTAACATCTCTGATTTCCAAATTAATTTCATTTTTTGAAACAGATTCCTCATACATAACCTCATTCATATTATCCCGCCTTATACCATCTAATTATCATATACATATAAATAAATTACTAAAAACCCTATAAATATCTTGAACCCCATTAAGCTTTTTGATTTATATTTTTACATTTTTTTAATATTCATATCTTTTACCTCCCTTTTTTATTTCTTCACATTTTAATTTTACCATAAAATGGTTTATTTTTCATGATTTTTTAATATTTTTTCTTTAATATAAATATCTAGTTTACACATTGGTATATTAGAAGTATAATTTAAATGAATTTTATTCGCCTAAATTTTACATTAATAACAATTAATTCTTTAAAGACGATTGGAATTCATAATATTACTATTATTGAAAGGGGTTTTAAAATTGTTTAAAGGAAAAATCAACAAGAGATGTACTTCATTTTTAGTTGCCTTTGCTATGTTCTCCACCATGTGTCAATCTGGATTTACAACAAATGCAAAAGCTGCAGATAATGAAGTAAATCTACAAATTCTTGCTACTAGTGATACTCATGGAAGATTTATGCCTTATGATTATTCTCTAAATACTACTGATAAATCTGGAAGTTTAGCTCAAGTAGCTACAGCTGTAAAAGAACTTAGAAAAGTCAATCCTAACACTCTTTTAGTTGATGCTGGTGATATAATTCAAGACAATTCTTCAGCCTTATTTTTAAATGACAGCATTCATCCAATGATTGCTGCTATGAATGGAATTCAGTATGATACAATAACTGCTGGAAACCATGAGTTCAATTATGGAGTTCCTACATTAAAAAATATTGTAAGCAAATCCACTGCTGATTTTCTTTGTGCCAATCTATATGACTCTAATGGAAATAGAGTTTTCAAACCTTATACAATAATTGAGAAAGCTGGAGTTAAAATAGCTATAATAGGAACTGTTTCTCAAAATATAGAAAGATGGGACAAGGTTAACATTCCTGATGCTGGTTATAAGGTAACAACCCCTGTTGATGAAACAAAAAAAGCTATAGCTGAAATTAAAAATAATAATTTAGCTGATATAATAATAGCTGTTTCTCACGTAGCTGAAGGAAGCGAATATGGCACCGTTGGTTCAAGTGCTTATGAAATAGCAGATGCATGTCCAGAACTTACTGCTATAGTAGCTGCTCATGAACATAAAAAAGTTTCTGGCGTGACTAGAAATGGAGTGCTTATCGTTGAAAATCAAAACGGTGCAAAAATTTTAGCACAAATAAATTTAAAATTAACTAAAGGAACTGATGGTACGTATAGTGTTGTTGATAAATCTTCAAAACTTAATACAATTTCAAACTATGCTCCTGATGAAGATTTAGTTAAAATATTACAACCTTATAATGAAAGAGCTATTTCAGATGCTAATGAGGTAATAGGAAAACTTGTAGATGGTAATTTAGTTCCTTCTGATGAAGCTAAAGGTATTCCTACATCTCAAATACAAGAAACTGCAATGATTAATCTAATCAACAAAGTTCAAATGCATTATAGCGGTGCAAAAGTATCTGCTGCTGCAGCTTTCAACTCTAGGGCAAATATGCTAGAAGGAAATATAAAAAAATGTGATACATCATTAATTTACAAATATGATAATACTCTTTATAAATTAAAAATGACTGGAGCTCAATTAAAGAAATACATGGAGTGGTCTGCTTCTTACTATAATACTTATAAAGATGGAGATTTGACCGTTTCATTTAATGAAAATATAAGAGGATACAACTATGATATGTTCTCTGGGGTTAAATACGATGTTGATATTTCAAAAGAAGCTGGAAATAGAATAACTAATTTAACCTGGATGGATGGTACACCTATAAAAGATAATGAGACTTTTGAGATAGCTATAAATAACTATAGAGCAAACTCTCAATTATTAAGTTATGGCCCTATATATCAAAAAGGAGAAGATCTTCCAATACTTGTTGAAAAGGATATCAAGGGTGACATAGGCGGCGTTAGAGAGCTAATTAGAGACTACATTATAAATGTTAAAGGTGGTACTATATCACCAGAATTAGATAATAACTGGAAAATCATCGGTAACAATTGGAATCCTGAACTACGAGCGTTAGCTGTACAATTATTGAATGATGGAACTATATCAGTTCCTATGTCTGCAGATGGAAGGACACCAAATGTAAAATCCATAACAGTAGATGATATAAAAGCTTATATTCCTGAAAAACCTAGTGATAATAATAATTCTATTGATAAACCTTCTTATGAGGACAAGCTTCCTCAAACTGGTTCTGTTGTAGATACAAATGTGCTTTTATTATTCGGCTTTTTAACTATACTAATTGGTTCTATGCTAGCAAAATCTAAAAAAGAACAAGACCTATAAATAAAAAAAAGCTCACTTACCCTTAATTGTTTAGGGTAAGTGAGTTCTTTAATATGCTATATTAAATTTTTTAGTAGCAGTACAACCAAGTATGGTTATATACTTTCGATTTTTGCTATTTCTTACTACATTAGAAAGTATAGAATTTAAAACATTATAGCATATAAAATAAGCATAGCTTAAATCATTTCTATAATCTTGTTCTTCTTTATACTCATCTAAAAAAGATAATAAAAATGTATCAATATCATCAATTTTAAAATCGTTAAATGTTTCGCTCTTAAATCTATAATCCTTTGAATATTTATTTAATTCTCTTTCGTATATTATATGTCTCTTTGTGGCATCAGCACTCTTAAATTCCCATCTTTCATAATGTGGAACACAGAAGAAATCGCATAAAAAATGACATATAACTCCTAATTCTTGATTAAACTTGCCTATATTATATACATAGCCTAAATCATCAAGTGTCAATGAAGATAAAAACTCTATCTTTTTTGTTATCATTTCAAAGCTTTCTTCTTGATAATGTTTTTTGAACTTATACTTAGATGCACAGTCTGGTTTTATATTACCCCAAAGAAAGGAATTGCTCTTTAGCATTTCATACTTATTCAAATCTAACTGGTCTAACAACATGTTGCCAATTAATTTATGGGTATTTACTAACAATGTTCATTCCTCATCTCTTATTTATTAAAGTTCACTTCTTAAATTATACTTTATATTGATTAAAATTTAAACATAAATATTCTTAAATTATCTTAATATCTTAATATCTTAATACAATGATAATATTCTAAACATACAAATATTGTTACAATTATTTTAGTTGGCTTTATTATTATGTACGAAATGTCGATAAATACCCTTGGTTATTTATATTTTTGTTTCACATAAATTCTATGTTTTCTTTTATTTCTTAAACTTTTTATATTATTTTCTTTTATTACTTTTATTATTTTTTCTATACTGTTATTATCTATAATCAATTCACTTTCATAAGATTTAATGTAATTTCTTACGTCATTCATATAAATTACATTAGTAATAGAATCTGGAAGCATCAAGTTGCAACTTTCGCCAAATACTATCACTGAATAAATTGGTATATGTCCAAGTTTTTTTAACTTATGTTGAAGTTCTATAATATGTCCTTTATTTTGAAATAAAGGATTATAAAAATCATGACTAGATTTTTGAAATATTTGTTTCCAATAAACTTCATCTGCTACGCCGCAAATTGTACCGCTATAATTCTTTGTTTCTATAACAAAAACTCCATTATTTCCAACTACTATATGGTCTATTTGAACAGTTTTTCCTTTATTATTAGAGAGCATAACATCATTTATAGTCTTATATTGTTTTGGCAAAAATTTCAATTTAAACTTTACTTTAATTTCTCCTATATTTCCTTTTATCATAGGTTTATAAAGTTTTAAAAATTTTTTCAAAAGTAATGCAACTACAATTATTACTATTATAGCTTTCATAATTTATCTCCAATCTTATAAGTAGCACTTTTAATATTTTTTTAGTATATGTATTTTTCCATAAATTATTTATTGAAGATATTTATTCAAATATTTTCTTTTTAAAGTATTTTTTATTATCATACCTCAGATAATGTATTGTATCTTTATACTAAATTTAGTTAATTGCACTGATTAATAGAAACTTTTTTCATAAAGTGTTAAGATATAATATAAGATTTCTTGTTTATAAGAAATCTTATTTTACATCAAAGTAACTACTAAATTGGGGGGATTTTAAATAATGAAAACAAATTCAGAAACTAAGGGCCTCATGACCGAAGGTTCTATTTTAAAGCAGCTTATGAACTTTGCTCTTCCGCTTCTTTTAGGAAATCTATTTCAACAGCTTTATAATACTGTGGACTCTGTTATTGTAGGAAACTATGTAGGAAGTAATGCTCTTGCCTCTGTCAACTCATCCACTCCTATAATTAATCTTCTAGTCAGCTTTTTCATGGGAATTTCTGTTGGTGCTGGTGTTGTTATATCTCAATATTATGGTGCTAGAAATAAAGAAAGGCTTCATGATGCAGTTCACTCTACCATGGCTTTAGCTGTTGTTGGATCAATCATCCTTACTCTAATCGGTGTTATATGTTCCCCTCTTATATTAAGACTTATGGGAACACCTGAAGACATCATGCCTGAATCTATTTTATATCTTCAGATATATTTCGGAGGAATTATCGGAATCATACTTTACAATATGGGTAGTGGAATCCTTCGTGCCATTGGTGATTCTAAAACTCCTCTTTATTTTCTAATAGTTTCATCAGTAGTTAATATAGTTCTTGACTTAGTATTTGTTATAAACTTTAATATGGGTGTTGCTGGCGTTGCATTAGCTACTCTTATTGCTCAATGTATAAGCGCAGCTTTAACTATGTATGTGCTTATGAAAGGGAAAAAAGAGTATGGTGTTATTCTAAAAGATATAAAATTTCATAAAGCCCAAGTTTTAAAAATTGTAAAAATAGGACTTCCTAGTGGAGTCCAAAATGCCATAGTTTCCTTCTCTAACGTGGTAGTGCAAAGCAATATCAACAGCTTTGGAACTTTGGCTATGGCAGGTTGCGGCTCTTATACCAAGGTTGATGGCTTTGCAATATTGCCTGTTATGAGTTTTTCTATGGCTTTAACAACATTTACCGGTCAAAATATAGGTGCTGAAAAGTATGATCGTGTAAAAGAAGGAACTAAGATTGGAATAATTTTAAGTACAGTAATAACTTTTACTATTTCTGCTATCCTTCTTATATTTGCACCTAATATACTTAGAATTTTTTCAGATAATAAAGATGTAATTTATTATGGAACATTAATGCTAAAAGCTCTTGCTCCATTCTATATATTCTTAGCACTGTCTCATGCCATATCAGGAGTTTTAAGAGGTGCCGGTTTAACCTCTATTCCTATGATAATAATGGTCTGTTGTTGGTGCTTTATGCGTATGGCATGGATTCTATCTCTTGTTCCAATCTTCAATGATATACGTATAGTATTCCTAGGGTATCCTATAACATGGTTTACAAGTGCTCTTCTTTTATTTATCTATTATAAAAAAGCAAACTGGATTCATTACGCTAAAAACAAAAGATAAAACCTTAAAGGGTATACATCTATATCATAATTTCTAAAAGGATTATCCTTTTCTAAAGCAAGTTTAACTGATAATTTTCTCATTTCTGGAACTTTATCTGTACTAAAAAGATGTGAATCCAAATGTGATGACTTCCTGACCATAAGCTCTAGAAATTTATCATACTGTGCTCTTATTTCTTTTTCTAAATCTTCTTCACAGTATGTATATCCTTGTGGAAGGTTATTTGGCTTTATGAACTTCCCATCTTCCCCAACCAAAGACTTGCCTTTGTAAGAGGTTTGCCTAATGATATATTTAGGTCTAATCCTATAGCTAAAGTCCCAACCTCTTTACTTAACTCCGCACCATGAATAGTTCCTGGCATATTCATCATAAGTGTAGTAGTTTAACTTCCAGAATAAGTTTTGATATAGTGCTCGATTTATTGTTTGAAGAATATTGTAAGCTTCTAAATATCGACAACACTATTGAATGAGCATAACCTTAAACATTAAAATAAATCATAACATTAAAAAGATCGGTTGAACGGTCTTTTTTATTTTTAGAAAATTTTTCCCAAAAGTACTTTACCTGTCGTAGTAAAAATGATATTATTAAATTACTACGACAGATAAAGTAAAAAGAGAAAGGAGCTTAATCTTGATCAGCAGTGATGTTATTAGAGGCTACAACGACACAATTATATTGAGTCTTCTTTTGGAGAATGACTCTTATGGATACGAAATTTCTAAAAATATAAGGCTTATAACAAACGACCTTTATATAATTAAAGAAACAACTTTATACTCTGCATTTAATAGACTTGAAAAAAACGGATATATAGTTTCTTATGCTGGCAACGAAACCTTTGGGAAAAAGAGAACTTATTACAAAATCACTCCTGAGGGAAAAGAATATTACGAAGCTAAATGTGAAGAATGGAAAATAACTAAAGATGTTATCAATAAATTTATTAAGGAGATGAACTAAATGGAAGCTATCAAAACTTACATTGAAAATATGTTTTCTACCCTGCCACACACAGAAGAAATCGAAAGATTAAAAGAAGAACTTTTATCTAATATGGAAGAAAAATATTTAGAGTTAAAAGATGAAGGTAAGAGTGAAAATGAAGCTATTGGTATTGTAATTTCTGAATTTGGTAATATAGATGAGCTTCTAAATGAATTAGATATCGAAATTCCTGAGGAACGTGCTGAAAATACTTTGTCAAAAAAAACAATGCTTCAATATTTAGAAGATAAAAAGAGAACTTCTTTTCTTATCAGCATAGGCGTATCTCTTTGCATAATAGGCGGAGCAATGCTTATCCTTACAAACCAGCTGATTGAATCAGCAATTATTTTAAGAGGATTTTCTGAAAGAGTCACAGACATTGTCCCTTTAATGCCTTTATTTATATTAATACTACCTGCTATAGCACTATTTATATATTCTGGGCAGATAATGGAAAAATATAATGCTATTGAAAAAGGTGATTTCTCTATTACTTCAGACTCAAAAATTTATCTTGAAAACAAACTAAAAGAGAATCATTCTAAGTTCACAGCCTTTACAATAACTGGTGTTTCTCTATGTATAGCCTCACCTTTTTGTATATTTCTAGGCTCTGCCATAAGTGATGAAGCATCTACTTACGGATTAGTTGCTTTAATGTTCATCATAACTGTTGCAGTATATATTTTCATAAATTCAAGCTCTCTTCAAGACCCTTACAAAAAACTTCTACAACTAGGTGAATACAATATGGTTCAAATAAAAAATAATAAAGTTATAGGTGCTGTAGCTGCCGTTGTATGGCCTATAGCTGTATGTATATTTCTATTGCTAGGATTCATTTTTGGCCTTTGGCGTATTTCTTGGGTAGTATTTCCTATAACAGGAATTCTCTTTGGAGGTTTTGCTGCCTTTTACAATGTTACTCATAATGAATCTAAAAATGATTAATAAAAATAAGAGTATGTGTTTTTTTGTACATACTCTTATTTTTCTATTTATCTTACTTTTCTAGGATGAGTAACATCTCTCATAAAATCTCCAATTACATTAAATGACAAGACTGTCATGAGTATCAATAATCCTGGAAACACAGCAAGATATGGCATATCTAAAATATATCCTTGAGCATTTTGAAGCATACTTCCCCAAGATGCATTAGGTGCTTGTATTCCTAATCCTAAGAAACTTAAAGATGATTCCATAAGTATTGAGTTTGCAACATTTATAGTTGCAGCTACAATAACACTTGGCATCACATTTGGAATTATGTGATTAAATATTATTTTCCTAGATCTTATACCTTGTGAAACTGCACATACTACATACTCACGTTCCTTTACTGATAAGGTTTCTCCTCTTATAATCCTTGCAACTCCCATCCAGCTAAATAGTGCTATAATAACTATTATTGTACCTACTCCTGGTTTCAAATAGACATTTAGTGTTAATATTATAAAAAAGCTTGGTATACTCATAAGCACATCTATAGTTCTCATTATAAATGTATCTATCCATCCTCCAAAATATCCACTTATTGTTCCTATAAGTGTCCCTAATATAGTTGATATAATCATTGAACTAAATCCAACCATTAATGATACTCGTCCGCCATATAATGCTCTAGTAAAATAATCTCTTCCCATATCATCTGTTCCAAATGGATGCTTTAAACTAGGAGACTTTAATTTATTGGCTACATCAATAGCATTAGGATCATATGGTGATGCAAAAGCTAAAATACTAATTATTACAAGAATAATTAAAATAACTATGCTTGCCAATACTAATTTATTTTTCATTACCTTTTTTTTAAGATTACTGTACACTATGACACCACCTTTATTCTAGGGTCAACCATACCATAAAGTATGTCTGATATAAGGTTGCCAACTATAAGAAATAAAGAAGACATAAGTGTTATAGCCATTATTACAGGATAATCAAATCCAAATATAGCTTGAATGCCTAGTCTTCCCATGCCTGGCCATCCAAATATAGTTTCTGTTATAAAAGCTCCAGAAATCAATCCAGGCAGTGACATACCTAATATAGTTATTACGGGAAGCAATGAATTCTTTAATATGTGCTTTCCAAATACAACTTTCTCTGATAGTCCCTTACCCCTAGCAGTTCTAACATAATCTTCATATTTTTCATCAATTATATTACTTCTTATATATCTAGAGATAACGGCGAAGTCTTGAAAACTTAAGACCATAGCAGGCATTATAGTATGTATAAGCACATCAAATAATGAATTTTTTCCTATGCTATGCATACCTATACTAGGAAGTATGTTAAGCTTAACTGAAAAAACTACTATAAGCATCATAGCAAACCAAAATGATGGGATAGAAATTCCTATATAACTCACTACACTAACTATTTTATCTATCCACTTATTTTCATAATATCCGCTTAACAAACCAAATATTATCCCAAATATGAGAGCTACCATTATTGATATTCCCATAAGCAGAAGTGTATTGCCAATTCTTTCTGTAACCTTATCTTTAACAGGTCTGAAATCTACCGTTGAATAACCCAAATCCCCTTTTATAGTTTTTGAAAGCCAAGCTCCGTATTGGACATATATAGGTTTATCAAGTCCTAATTCAGTTCTAAGATTATCTAAATCCTCTTTATGCATTTGTGGAGTAGCATATGCCATAACTGGATCTCCTGGAGCAAGTTTTATTATTCCAAACGATATTATAGATACTATTAATAACATAGGTATCGTACCTAAGATTCTTTTTAATATATACTTTGACATAAAACATCTCCTTTTAATATCAAAGCTCCTTGTAGGCGTCACAAGGAGCTTTGTAATAAACTTAATTCTTAGCTTCAAGTAAAATTTAATTTTCCTAAAGGCTTATAAGTTTTTATCTATCAAAATTTTATTCAGTTAAATAAAGTTTTGATAAATCTTTAAACATAAAGATTGGCGCTGGCTTTGCTTCTTTTACTCCACCTATCTTCTTGTCAATTGCTATTATTGATTGAGAATATGTTATAGGATATATTGGAAGATCTTCTGATAAAGTTTGTTGAATTTCTTTATATAGTTCTTTCCTCTTATCCTTATCTGTTTCTCCATTAGCAGCTTCCCATTTTTTATCTAAATCTTTATTTACATAGTTAGATATGTTATTTTCTGCACCTGTTTCAAACATTGATCTATATGCATTTGGTTCATTACCCATAACATATGCATTTATTGCCATATCAAAGTCTTTTTTACCTTCTGTAAAAAGCTTTTGTATAAATGCATTTCTCTCCATTGGTACGATTTGAAGATCTATTCCTATATCTTTTAATCTTTCCTGCATAACTAATGCAGTAGCTTCATCTGACTTTTTACCATTTGTAAAAATTATATTTAACGTTATATCTTTCATTCCTGATTGAGCTATAAGTTCTTTAGCTTTTTCTACATTCTTTTCATATTTATTAACATCATCTGTATAATATAAAGTGGTTGGTACTAAATCTGAATATGCTTTTAGTGCATATTTTTCATCAATATACCCTGCTTTTATAATTTCATCTTTATCTAGTGCATATGCTATAGCTTGTCTAACTTCTTTTTTTGCTAAAGCTGGACTATCAAAATTCATGATAGCATTCACTAACATTCCCTCATCATAAGTCTCTATAGTAGCTTTATCTTGGAATTTGTCTATATCTCTTGGGTCAACATATTTTGCTGATATTTCTCCATTTAAAAATGCTGAAGTAGATGAGTTAGCATCAGCTATTATTCTGTACACTACAGTGTCTATATGAGGTTTTCCACCAAAATAGTCTTCATTTTTTACTAATGTAACACTTTCACCTTTTTTATGTTCTTTAAACTTATATGGACCACTTCCTATTGGATTTTCATTTTTTGTACTTGTAGCTATATCAGTTTCCCCTTGAAATATATGTTTTGGTATAGGTGAGAAACTAGCTAATGCAGATTCAAAATTCATCATAACTCTTGGCATTTTAAATTCAACAGTTAAGTCATCAACCTTTTTATATTCCACAGGTTTTCCATCTACTAAAAGATCTCCTCTTAATAGAGATTTTTGACTTTTATCTAATATTTTATCTAAAGTGAACACTATATCATCTGCTGTTAATGCCTCTCCATCATGCCATTTTAAATCCTTTTTTAATTTTAAAGTGTAAGTTAAAAAATCTTCTGATGGTGTAAAGCTTTCAGCTAAGTAATATTGCTTTTCACCATTTTCTATATCGAATAATGGTGAGTATACTGCGTTATTTATGGTCATAGTAACTCTATCATTACCGTACATTGGATTTAATACTCTTGGATCTCCCCCAGCGGCAAATACTATGGTTCCACCTTCTTTTATTTTTCCTGTATCACTTGCATCATTACTTTTTTCCCCACAAGCAGTAAGCAAAACCATACATGAAGCAATGACAATAGGTAATATCTTTTTCATTTTCATATTACAATTCCCCCTAATTCTGTTTTTCATCTGTCCATGTGGAATTATATCAAGTAATAATGTATTAATCCAATTCATAATATCGATAGATTTTTATTTATCTATAAAATTTTTCTAATTTATATATTTGAATATTTTATTTTGTATTTATTTTATGTTTATAAAGTTTTCTATCTATATTTTGTAATTTATTATATTAATTATTGTAACTTCAACATTTTACAATTTATGTATTCTCCTATAATGTACTTTTCATTCCTAATTTATCAATATTTTTTATTTATTGTTGACAAGTTTTAAAAAACATGATATAAATTTATACAAAGCAATAATTAAATTCTAAGACGAGAAAAAGTAAGGTATAATTTTTGTTCTACAGAGAATTGGGGTATGCTGAGAACCAATGTGCAATGTGTATCTGAAAATCATCTCCGAGAAGCAAGTCTGAAAATCAGTAAGACTTGATGGTTGTCCTACATTATAAGGAACACGTATGATAGTACGTTGATGAGTGTCGTTAAAATGCATCTATTTTAACGGAATTAAGGTGGTAACGCGAGTATAACTCGTCCTTTTGTGATAAGGACGAGTTTTTTTATTTGCTAAATTTTACACAGAGAGGTGGTGGTGTTTTGGAAAGTGACATAGGTATTTGTGGTCCAATTAATATTTATATGATAACTAGGAGGAATTCAAATGGAAAAATTATCAAAGAAAGATTTATTATTAATAAGCTTAATGTTATTCTCAATGTTTTTTGGTGCAGGAAACCTTATATTTCCACCACTGCTTGGCCAGCTTTCTGGTACAAATTTAGTATTTTCTTTAGGTGGCTTTTTGATTTCTGCAGTAGGTCTTCCAATCTTAGCTGTAGCAACCGTAGCTAAAGCTAATGGACTTCAGTCTGTAGCAGGACGTGTCAATAAAACTTTCGCACTAGTATTTACAATATTAATATATTTATCTATAGGTCCTTTTTTAGGAATCCCGCGTGCCGGAAGCCTTGCTTTTGAAATGGGCATCAAACCATTTTTACCTGCATCTCTTCATTCAAGTGCTATGCCGCTTTTAGTATACACATTATGCTATTTTGCATTAGCTTTTTGGTTAAGTCTTAAACCATCAAAACTTGTTGACCGATTAGGTAAAGTTCTTACTCCTTGTATCTTAATACTTATAACTTTAATCTTGGTTGGAAATATATTAAAACCTATAGGTTCATTTTCTGCTCCAACAGCCTCTTACTCAAATAGCCCAGTGTTAAAAGGTTTCTTGGATGGATATATGACAATGGATGCTATTGCAGCTCTTAATTTTGGTATAGTTATAGCTTTTGCTTTAAAAGAAAAAGGAGTAAATAGTGAAAAAGGTCTTATAAGTAATACTATAAAGGCAGGAGTAATTGCAGGTTTAGTATTAACTATAATATACATAGTTTTATCTTATCTCGGAGCTTCAGCTCAAGGATCACTAGGTCCTGTTGAAAATGGTGCTCAAAGTCTTACAAACATTGTTTTATATCTATTTGGTTCAAAGGGAATTGTACTACTTGGCGTTATATTTTCATTAGCATGCTTAAGTACCTCTGTTGGACTTATAACCTCTTGCAGCAAATACTTTACAACTATACTTCCTAAAGTTAGCTACAAAACATGTATAAGTGTATTATGTCTATCCAGTATGCTATTTGCTAATGTTGGCTTAAATAAAATATTAGAATTCTCACTTCCTGTACTTAACGTCATATATCCAATGGCAATAGTTCTTATACTTTTACCATTTGCTCATAACCTATTTAAAGGATATAAACAAGTATATCAATTTTGTATGCTGTTTACTTCAGTATTTAGTGTATTGTCAGGATTAGAAGGATTCGGATTAAAGTTCTCTTTTCTTCAAGCAATTCCTTTGGCAAGTGAAGGTCTTGTATGGGTTATCCCTTCCGTCTTAGGTGCTGTATTAGGTTTCGTTATAGGATCTATTAAAGATAGAAATTCAAAAGCAGAGACTTTATTAGAAGAAAAGGTAAGTTAATATATTTTGCTAAAAAAGCTGTGATTGTTATGTAAAAATATCAATCACAGCTTTTTTAAAGAATTCATTTTATACAGCTTCAGTTATATCATCATATTCTGTTTCTTCAGTTTTAGAATTTGATTTCCTATTTATAATATACTCTATAATTATTGCAATAGCCCCATCCCCAGTTATATTTGTTGCCGTTCCAAAACTATCTTGAGCAGCATGCAATGCTATCATTATAGGTTTCTCAATTCCACCAAATCCAAACATTGATTCTAATAGACCAAGAGCTGACATTACCCCGCCGCCAGGTACTCCTGGTGCAGCAATCATAGTTATTCCTAACATAAATATAAATGGCATCATCATTGAAAATGTAGGTATATTACCGTTCATATACATGACAGCCATAGATGTCAGTACTAATGTTATCGTATCTCCTGCTAGGTGTATTGTTGCACATAATGGTATAACAAAATCTGCCACCTTATCTTGAACATCATTATCTTTTGTGCATGCTAATGTTACAGGTATTGTAGCTGCCGATGATTGTGTTCCTACTGCTGTTAGATATGCAGGCATCATATTTTTTATAAGTGCTATTGGATTCTTTTTCTTTATTATTCCTGCAATACTATACTGAATTAAAAGATAAATTATTTGTAATGAAAATAATATTAAATACACAATCCCAAATGACTTTAATGTATTAAAGATCTCTCCGCTAAAACTTAGTTTTGCAAATACACATCCTATATAAATTGGCACTAATGGTATTAATACCTTTGTAACTACCATTAAAACTACTGAACTAAAATCCTCCATAGATTTTAAAAGAGTGCTATTTTTAATTTTTGATAATCCAATACCAAGAAGAAATGCAAGTACTAACGCTGACATAACTCCCATAATAGGAGGCATATCTACTGAAAAATATGGTTCTATAGCCTGTCCACCATTGCTTAATAAAATGTTTTCTTTTATCAACTTAGGCAACAATGTTTGTCCAGATGCCCATGCTAAAAAGCCTGCTATTATTGTAGATATGTAGGCTATTATTGTTGTAATCAATAATCCCTTCCCTGATTTTCCACCTAATGAAGCTATTCCTGGAACTATAAATCCTATAATTATAAGAGGAATGATAAAAGATAAAAAATTACCGAAAAGTCCGCTTAAGGTAGCTAATATTCTTATAGGAAATACTATATCTAAGTTTTTACATATTATTCCTAGAAATACACCTATTATCAGGCAAATAAATATCCGAGCTATTAATGATACTTTCTTCATAAAAAAATTCCTCATTTCGTGTATTTTTATAGAGTACATTTGTATTTGTAATAAATACACTATACTGTCTTTTATGAAATTTGTCAAATTTTTATTTTTCATTTATTCTAAGATATAAAAATGAGAGGATACATCTGTATTTCAAATGTATCCTCTCATAAATCAAATATATTCAATTAGTATATTTTTATTTTCTAGTTTTTCCTTTTAGAACTGCTAGTGTGATCATTCCTATAACTGATCCTGCTGCTAAAGCTATTATATATCCCAAAGGATTGCTTATAACAGGAATTACAAATAATCCACCATGAGGTGCTCTTAATGCACATCCAAAGAACATTGACATAGCTCCAGCTACTGCTGAACCAAGTACACATGCTGGTATAACTCTAAGTGGATCTGCTGCCGCAAATGGTATAGCTCCCTCTGTTATAAAAGATAATCCCATTATATAATTAGTTATTCCTGATTTTCTTTCATTTTCTGTAAATTTACTCTTAAAGAATGTTGTACATAATGCAATTGCTAAAGGAGGTACCATACCGCCTATCATAACAGCTGCCATAAATTCATATTGTCCGCTAGCTAGTGATGCTGTTCCAAATACATAAGCTGCTTTATTTATTGGGCCTCCCATGTCTACTGCCATCATTCCTCCTAAGACTGCTCCAAGAAGTATTTTACTGCTTTCTCCCATTCCATTTAGGAAGTTTGTAATTCCAGTATTAGCTGCTGCAACTGGTGGGTTAACAATAAATACTATTATGGCACCTATAGCAAGAATTCCAAGGAAAGGATAAAGTAAAATAGGTTTTAATCCTTCCAAGCTGTCTGGTAAATATCCAAAAATCTTCTTTAATCCTAAAACTAAATATCCAGCTATAAAACCAGCAAGTAAAGCTCCTAAAAATCCTGAACCTCCAAAATTGGCTAAAGCTCCGCCAACAAATCCGACTGCAAGTGCAGGCCTATCGGCAATACTCATAGCGATATATCCAGCAAGTACTGGCAACATGAATCCAAATGCTTGGTCTCCAACAGTCTTTAAAAATGCTGCAAATGGAGTATTACTTCCAAATTTCCTTGGATCTATGCTGTAATCATCAAATAAAAATGCTAGAGCTATAAGTATTCCTCCACCTATAACGAATGGAAGCATATGAGAAACTCCATTCATAAGATGTTTATATATTTGTCTTCCTATACTTTCATTTTCTTCTGACTCTTCAGCATGATGTGCTCCATCTGCATGATGATAAACTGGTGCATGACCATTGACTGATCTTTCAATAAGCTCTTCTGCCTTATGGATTCCATTAGCAACTCTTGTTTGTATTACCTTTTTACCATCAAATCTTGCCATCTCTACATTTTTATCGGCTGCTACTATTATACATTGCGCATTTTCAATTTCTTCTTTAGTAAGTACATTCTTTGCTCCACCAGAGCCATTAGTCTCAACTTTTATTGTTACACCCATCTCTTTTGCCTTATTCTCAAGACTTTCAGCTGCCATAAACGTATGAGCTATTCCTGTAGGGCAGGCTGTTACAGCTAATACTTGATAACCTTCTTTAGACTTAACTTCCTCTTTATTTAATTTTTCATTTTCTTTTTCATCTATTAGTCTTAAAAATTCCTCTGTTGAAGAAGCATTAACTAACATATTTTTAAAATCAACGTCCATAAGCATTGTTGATAATCTTGCTAAAACATCAAGGTGAGTATTATCTGCTCCATCTGTTGCAGCAATCATAAAGAAAAGATTTGCTGGTTCTCCATCCAATGAATCGTAATCTATTCCATCTTTTAAAATCATGGCACTTAGACCTGATTTTTTAACTGCTGAAGTTTTGGCATGAGGTATTGCAATTCCATCCCCAATTCCTGTAGTACTTAATTCTTCTCTCTGAAGTACTGCCTTCTTATATTCTTCTTTATTATTAAGATTGCCTGAATTATCCATAAGATCCACTAATTTATTTATAGCTTCATCTTTTCTTTTAATTTCAGGATTTATGGCTATTGAATTAGCATTTAATAAGTCTCTTATCTTCATATTTTGCTGCTCCTTTATTATATTATTTCATTTAATAGTTCATTTACTTTTTCTTTTGTTGCTAACCCCTTTGAAAATGCACTAGCACTTCCTGTTGCAATTCCCATTTTAAAAGCTTTTTCAAAATCATTATTTTCCAAATATCCAGCTAGAAATCCTCCAACCATTGAGTCTCCTGCCCCAACTGAATTTACTAGTTTACCTTTTGGAACATCGCTCTTTAACACCGTACCATCTTCAGTTACCATTATAGCTCCATCTCCAGCCATAGAAATGAGAACATTTCTTGCTCCCATATCTTGCAGCTTTTTAGCGTAATCTATAATTTCATCATGAGATTTAAGTTCTATACCAAATAATTCTCCAAGTTCGTGATGATTTGGCTTTATTAAAAACGGCTTATACTTTAAAACATTTAAAAGAAGCTTGCCTGTTGCATCTACTATTGTTTTAACGTTCTTTTCCTCTACCATTGCCATTATTCTCTCATAAATATCCTTTGGTATCGTAGATGGAATACTTCCTGCTAGAACTAAGATATCGCCTTCTTTAAGTGTTTTAATCTTTTGAAACATATTTTCTAAATCTTCATCACTTATTCTAGGACCCTGCCCGTTTATCTCAGATTCTTTATTTGATTTCAGTTTAACATTAATCCTAGATATACCCTCTGTTAACTTTATAAAATCTGTATCACAGCCTAGTTCTCTTACTCTTCTCTCTATTTCATCACCAGTAAATCCAGCAATAAATCCAAGAGTTTTATTTTTAACTCCTAAATTATTTAAAACTATAGAAACATTTATACCCTTACCTCCAGCATAAATTTCCTCATAGCAGCTTCTATTAACAGCTCCATCTTTAAAGTCTTTAACCTCTACAATGTAATCTAAAGCTGGATTAAATGTTATTGTGTAAATCATCTTATTACCACCTCTAATATTTTTGTATCTGCTTTTACTAGTTCTTTATATTTATTATCTACATTTGATGTGATTATTGCTGCATCTTTTATATCTGCAAAAGTTACACAACTAACTTCATTAAATTTTGAATCATCAGCTAATATGTAAGCCTCTCTTGCTTTCTTTAATGCTGTTTCCTTTACAAGAGCTTCCTTTATTTCTGGAGTAGTGAATCCATTTTCTAAGCACACTCCATTAGTACCAAAGAATCCTTTGGTAAAATTATATTTTTTAAGACAGTTCACAGCTTCAATTCCTATAATAGCTTGTGTTAATATTTTTACTTCTCCTGCCAAAATATATACGGTAAAGCCTCTTGAAACTAATCTGCTTGCATGGTTTATTCCATTAGTAACATATACTGCATTTTTCTCTTCAATAAAATCCACCATAAGTTCCGTGGTTGTTCCTGCATCAATATAAACAAAATCATTAGCTTTTATTAGACTTGCTGCCTTTCTTGCTATTGATATTTTTTCCTCAGTATGAAGATTTTTTCTAACCTCTATTTCATCATCTTTTGTATGGATATTTTTTTTAATAGAAGTTGCTCCACCATGAACTTTATTAAGCTTTCCTTGATTATGAAGAAAGTTAAGATCTCTTCTTATAGTTGATTCTGACGTGTCCAGCATTTCCACTAAAGTGCTCACATGAACCACTGAGTGTTTTTTCAATTCATTCAAAATCAATTCATGTCTTTCTTCTGTTAACATTTACACCACTTCCTCAATTTCATAATACTCCATTTTAAATCCAAAATCAAGCATAATAATTCAAAAACAATCATTTTCATTCATTCTTATAAAATAAAAATCCATGGTCTTAAAATAACCATGGATTTTTATTTTATTCTAAATTAAGTTTTCTAGTTAATATATAATGACTTATAATAAAATATGCCACTGAATATATAGTTACTGATACTATTGCGAAAAGGAATATAAAGTGGAAATGTGTAGTTGTAATACCCTCTATTCTTAGGTTTTCACAACTATTTATTATTGGATTAAAAGCAAAGGTTGTTATTATTTCTGATACTGTAGTTAAACCTATAAATGCTCCAAATGAAGCTAATATCTTCGCTTTAGCAAATAAATTTCCTATAGATAATGAAGCGTATATTATTAGTATTGAAGAAACTAGTCCAGATATCATCATTAATATTATTTCTATACTAAAGAATATAACATTGCTTCCTGAATATCTGTAAGCTTCTTTAAAAAATTCAGATATAAAATCCCAAGATACAGAGAACATATCTTTTTGATAAGCTAAAATCAATATAGAAAGCATAGCCATAATTACGCTTAATATCATCCATATTGAAGCTGTTAAAAGCTTACTCATTATATTCTGCCATGGCTTAACTGGCAATGTATTCATAAGATATCCTTCATCTCCTAAAAGATTTGTTCGATATCTTTGAATTATTACAAATAGTGTAACTATAAATATAGATACCATTATAACAACATATATTATCATAGTGGTAACTTTAATAAAAGTTCCAAAAGTACTACTTGAATCTATAGCTGACATATCTCCCATAAACAATTTATTTATAATCGCAAAAATCATAAGTGCTACATATAATGGGACTAATAATCTTCCTGTAGCTTTAAATTCATATTTCATCAATTTTCCTAACATCTAAATACCTCCCTAAACAGTTCATCAACACTCTTGCCTTCTTCCTCTCTTATATCATCAACGCTCTTAGTAAGGTAAATCTCTCCATATGATATAAATATAACATCATCTAGAACCTTTTCTATATCTGATATAAGGTGAGTTGAAATCACTATAGTAGAGTTTTCATTGTAGTTAGTTATAATAGTGTTTAATATATAATCTCTCGCTGCTGGGTCAACACCTGCTATTGGCTCGTCTAAAAAATACAAATCCGCTTCTCTGCTCATAACTAATATCAATTGAACTTTTTCCTTTGTACCTTTTGACATAGTCTTTAATTTATCATTTGCATTAATCTTTAATTTTCCAAGCATATCATAAGCTTTTTCTGAGTTAAAATCTTCATAAAAGTCTGAGAAAAATTTTATTATATCGGAAACTCTCATCCAGTTATTTAAGTAGGTTCTCTCTGGAAGATATGAAACTATCTTTTTAGTTTCAACTCCTGGCTTCATACCCTTTATAAGTATTTCTCCATTAGTTGGTGTTAAAAGTCCGTTGGCAAGTTTTATTAAGGTACTTTTTCCACTTCCATTTGGTCCAAGAAGTCCGACTATTCTTCCTTTTTTTATAGTAAGATCTATCCCATCTAAAGCTTTTTTATTACCATAATCTTTTGTAAGACCTTTACATTCTAGTATTACGTCACTCATTACTCCATCTCCTTCATTACCTGTTCTAATACCTTTAACGTTCTGTCTTTCTCAAAACCTATCTTCTGCATCTTCTTTAAAAATTCCTTTATTTCATTCTTGGCTAGATTTTCCTGCATATCTTTTATCATATCAATATCCTCCGTTATAAATCTACCACTTGTTCTTACACTATAAACTAAATTAATTCTCTCAAGCTCTGTTAAAGCTTTCTGCATAGTATTTGGATTTACCGCTGCCTCAGCTGCCAAATCTCTAACTGATGGAAGCTTTTCTCCTGACTTATATTCACCTGATACTATCTTAAGTGTTATCTGATCCATCAGTTGAGTATAAATTGGTCTGTCATTTTTTAATTCCCATGACATAATCTCAACTCCTTAATTTGTATTATTGTAATGTTGTATTAATATCTTAATACAATAATACTACCTTAATATTTTTATGTCAATATCATTTTCATAAAATATAAAATAAAAACAGCAATGGATTTCTAATCATTCATTGCTGTTATATATCTACTTTAAATTTCCCTTAGTAAACTTTTCATGAGGTATATCTATATACTTGCCACTTCTAAGTCCATATATAGAAGTAATTGACCCTCTAGTTATTATATCATAAGCTGAATCCATTATGGCTTGTGCCTGTTTTACATAGTTATTTATTACTGTTCCTTCCATATTCCCTTCTTCTATCTCTTTTATCGCCTCTGGAATTCCGTCTATACCAACTACTAAAGGCCTTTTATTTTTTTCTATTTTGGCATCCTTTAAGGCTGCTATAGCTCCAAGAGCCATTGCATCATTATTGCAAAATACAACTTCTATATCAGTACCATATTCATTTATCCACTTTGCCATTTTAGAATTTCCTTGGGAACTCTGCCAGTTTGCGGTTTCATCTGCAAGCTTTTGAAGTTCTATGCCACTTTCATTTACAGTTTTTATACAATACTCTGTTCTAAGAAGAGTATCTTGATGTTCTTGCTCACCTTCTAGCATAACATATTGAACTTTCCCATCCCCATTCTTGTCAACATAACTTTTATCTTTTTTATATGCATCAACTATTATCTCTCCTTGAATCTCCCCTGACTGCTTAGCTAAACCGCCTACATAATAAGATTTATTCCAAAGATACATATCTTCTTCTACAGGCTCCCTATTAAAAAATATTAGAGGTATGTCAGCTTTTCTGCATTTTTCAACAATTACAGCAGCTTCTGTTCTATCTACCATATTTACACAAATAGCATCATATCCTTGTTTTATAAATTTATCTACTTGGTTACTTTGTTCAATAGAACTTCCATTAGCATATAATACATTTACATTTATTTCGCAGTTCTCATCAAAACTTTTAGTCTTAGCGTATTCTTCTACACTTTTAGCTACATTTGATATAAACATATCATCTTGTTTATAGAAAGTAACTCCTATTTTCATATCTTTTGTTGGTTTTATACTCTGATTTTTAAATTCACATGAAGTAAAAACTCCTGTCATAGATATAATAGATATTCCTAAAAGAATTTTGCTATAACATCTTCTCATTCACACATTTCCTCCTGGTTTATTTTACAAAAGAAAATAATAATCTTTGATTTTCCTTAGAATACATGTTGTCGCTATTTATAACAGTAGACCTTATAATACTATCATCAACTTTTCTGTCAGAAACTTTATCTACAGCATTTTTCACTCCCAAATATCCTATATTAAATTCATTTTCGGTTGCAATAGCTGTAATCTGCCTGTTTTCTAATAAGGAAATTATTTTACTATCACTTCCTGCTCCATAAAGCTTTATACTACACTCTGCTTCACTACCTTCTGCATTTAATGAACGTTTGGCTTCACCTATGTTTTGAAGAATGTAACTATCAAAAACTACTATAGAATCTACGCTGTTGTATTGAAGGAATCTCTTTGCTTGACTATAATATTTTTCAGTTTCTTCATCACTCATATTCCAATATAAAAGAGTATTATTTGATTTATCCATTGTGTCAATAAATCCATCATATCTTTCTTTTATACTGCTGCAATCAAGTCCATTTTTTACTACCACTACCTTTTCATCTTTTACTTGGTGATTTAAAATTTCTCTAGCTAAATCTACTCCTAGTGCATAGTTGTCACAGCTTACTTTATTTATTTTATTCTTGATATTTATATCAGAATCAATAAGAACTACAGGTTTATCTTTGTTGACTTTTTCAATAGTCTCACTTAATTCTTCGTAGCTTGCCAGATCAATTAATATTGCATCTGATTCATTTGAAATTTCCTTTTTTATATTTTCTATCTGCTCTTCTACATTATTTTCTTTAGATAATGATATGAATTTTATATTGGCATTAACCTCTGATGCTGCTTGTTCAGCACCACTTTTCATTATTCTTCTGCTTTCATTCATTTTCCCTCGTGTTATTATTGAAATGTTATATACTTTATTTTCATTATCAGAAAAAATGCTATCTTTCAAAATAAGTACCATGAACATCAACGCTAGCAATAATATATATACTATGGCCTTCTTCTTTTTTTTCATAAACTAAATCTCCTTATTTTGAATCTCTTCATATTTCACACATGGCATATGAATGCTTATAGTCGTGCCTTCATCCGGTTCACTATAAATTTTTAGTCCATAATCATCTCCACAATAAAGTTTTATTCTAGCATTTACATTTTTAAGACCTGTCCCAGAACCTTTTTTTGTAGATTTCAGCTCCTTAAGTAAAAGCTCATCCGCTACCTCCTGCTCCATTCCGAGACCATTATCCTTAACATCTATATATAAATCACCATCTTTTATATATGCTAAAATCACAATTTCTCCGTCACCTTCCATAAATTCCATACCATGATATATAGCATTCTCTATAAGAGGTTGTACAATTAGCTTTATGCTCATTAGGTCAAGTACCTCATCCTGTACTTCAAATCTATATTCAAATTTATTTTTGTATCTTATACTTTGAATCTTTAAATAATTTTCTGCATGCTCTATTTCTGATTTTACAGTGATTATATTTTTCCCTTTGCTCAAACTTATTCTAAATAATTTTGCAAGAGCTGTAACCATATTTATAGCACCTTCATAATTCCCATTCTCAATCATCCAAATTATAGAATCTAATGTATTATATAAAAAGTGAGGATTTATCTGTGCTTGAAGTGCATTAAGCTCACTTTTTCTTTTTCCTTCCTGCTCTTTTACTATATTGTCCATAAGTGAATGAAGCTGGTCAACCATAGATTGAATTGCATTTCCTAGGTGAGTTATTTCGTAGGAACCACTTATGGATATCTGAATGTCTTTCGCACCGTTTTCAAGCTTTCTAACCGAATTTTCTAGTTCCGTTATAGGATTTGTTATACGCATAGCTACAAATTTATTTATTAAAATAAGTATTATTATGGCAAAGGTCATTATTACTATGACAAATACTTTCATCTGATTATAATCAGATGTTATATCTCTCATAGGAGTTACACATACAATCTTCCATCCTGTGTATCCCATAGTTTTTACCGTTATTACTCTCTGCTGTCCTTGAAACACCTCATTATGATTTCCATCTTCTAGATTTGCATGTTTTAAATTGTTCTCTTCAATAAGATTGCTATATATAAGCTGCTGCCTTGGGTGATATATAATCTCTCCATTTTTATGAACAAGATAAGTGTAAGAAGATTTTCTAAGAGTAACATTTTTAAAAATCTGTTCTATAGCTCTGAAATTCATGTCTACAACAAGAACCCCTCTTCTAACTTTTCCGTTGTAAGTGAGTTCAACCTGCCTGCTAAGAGATACTACCCAATGATATTCATAGTTAGGATCAAAAAACAGATTTTCTATATGAGGTGTTGAAAAGTGTACATTTTCCCCTTCTTCTATAGCTTTTTTAAACCACTCACTACCTGCTGGATTTGCCGTTTTCTTAAGCTGTCCTAAAGGTGAGGACGCTACCAGTTCCCCGTCCTCCAAAAATACACATATACTTACTATAGAATCTTTATTTGTGTCATATAATAAATTCAGTTCATTTTCTATACTGTCTTTGTCAAAATCAGCTCTCTTTATTACGCTGTAATAAACTGAATTTGATATTTTTTTCATATTCCTTACATAGCTGTCTAGGTTTATATTTACTTGGTCTAATATAGCTATATTGTTTTGAGCTACAGTCTCCTTATTTGATGTTATATACCTTATGTATAATGTAATACCAACACTAAACATACCTATTACAGATATAAGTGTAAATGAAATTGCTATCATCTGTTGTATACTTATTTTTTTATATTTTTTGATAATAACCCCCATAACTTTACTCATTGTTTTCAGCTCAATTCTTTCTATATTTAGAAGGAGAAACTCCAAATTTCTTTTTAAATACATAGCTAAAGTAATTTGCTTCTTCATAACCTATTTTATTTGCTATGATGTAAGTCTTATCTGCAGTAGTATTTAAAAGTTTCACAGCTTCCTCAAGCCTAATTTCAGTAAGAAAATTAACAAAATTCATGTTCGTTTCCTTTTTAAATATAGTAGAAAAATATGTAGGACTTACGTGTATGCTATCACATAACTTATCCACTGAAATGTCATGGTCCATATAGTGTTTTCTTATATATTCTTTTGCATTTGCCACAATAAGAGATGAAGACCTCATTCTATTTTTTTTAATTCCATTGTTTATAGCTATAGCTTTATCTACAAACCACTCTTTTATCTTATCTATAGAATTAATCTTTTCTAGAGATTTATAAAAATTGAATTCTTCACCAAAAATATCATTTAAATCTAAATTATATATCTGAACCAGCTTTAGCATAGCTGTCATTATTTCCATAAAATAAATTCTATATTGATTAAAAGGAAGTACAATACTTTCAATATCTTTAAATAGTTCATCTATTACATTTCTTATCTCTTCTTTTGAAGACACTTTAACTGCATTTAGTAGTTCTCTTTCCTTATTTTCATCCAACTGAAGATTGATTGAAGTTGTATGCTCCACATCATTTATATATATGGCATGTCCACTTCCTAAAACTACACTATATTCCAAAGCATCCTCTGCAGTTCTATATGATCTGTAAAGTTTAGATGGATTTAGTGCTATATCTCCAATTCCAGCTGCAATATTTCTATTCATTATTCTGTGGAATATTTTGCACACTTCATTTAATCCGTTTATTACTTTGTTTATATCGCTCTTATTATCAAAATTTGCTATTACCACAACTTTGTCCACATATAAAAGGCTTACGAATCTACAAAATTTATTCATGTTTTCATCAACGATTTTCTTAATCGATATTAGAATAAGAGATTTCTCCTTAATAAAATCCTCATCACTTCTATCTTCATCATCCAATTTAATCAATCCTACAGCAAGGTGTTTACTTTGAAATTCTACACACAGCTTTTTCAGCTCTATGTTCCAGTCATCTGATTTTACACGTCCCTCTATAGCTCCTATGAAAAATTGTTCTCTAATCATAGGCAGACTTTCTAAGTAGTACTGTTTTAATATATCTATATTTCTTTTTTCATCATATTCTTTGTCTAATCGTACTTTTAGATTTCTTAAAACCTCTGCAAGCTGAGCTGAATTTATAGGTTTCAATAAGTATTCGATTACATTTATCTTTATAGCTTGCTTTGCATATTCAAAATCATCATAACCCGAGAATACTATTATTTTTGTTGATGGGAGTATTTCTACCAGCTTATTTCCCAATTCTAGCCCATCCATAAATGGCATTCTTATATCTGTCATTATTACATCTGGTTCCAGCTTTTCTGCTTTTTCTAAAGCTTCTTGTCCATTTTCTGCATCCCCTACCACTACAAAGTCAAAAGATTTCCAGTCCATTTTTTTTATTATTCCAAGCCTTACTTCTTCTTCGTCATCCACTATCATGATCTTATACATGGGCTATCCTCCTAAATGTAGTAATCGTTTTAAACATATCTATAAACAATTATACCATTATTATACTTTTATGTATATTTTAATCCATACTATTAACAATTTCATCTTTAACACCCTTTATTTATTATTTTATTAATATTAATAGATTTAAAAGTTTTATCAATTAGTCTGTACCTATGCTAAAATCACAAAAAGGAATCAGCTATCTGTCATATTGACAAACCGATTCCTTTTAAAATTCTATAACACCTGTTCTATCCTTTTATGATACCAGACTTTTTTTCTCTTTTTCTTACTTTCATGTTTATAATCTTCAGTTCGCACTTATTAATTTCAAAACTTTAATAAATTGGGGTATACGAAAATTTTACCATCCCATTTTCTCTTTATACTCATTCCAAGACATCATATCTTCTAAATTAATTGTACGACTAAAATCTTTTCCATCAACAGTTAAAATAACCTCTATTTCACCAATGACTTCTTCTATAGGAACTTCAGCTACGTAATGAATATCTCTCACTACTTTTGGTTTTATTAAAGCATTCTTTTCTAAATCAGAACCATCAACACTTTCTACCAAAGAAAAACAGGTATACTCATTATTGTTGAGTTTTATCCTTGCATCAATTATGTCATTTATCAATTTAGCTTTATAACCAGAATTTGTCATAGCTAACGTTACATCTATATAAATATTACCTTGAGTTTTTACATCATAGCATGAACTGCTTCCAGTAATAATTGAAGGCTCAATTCTTGGTGTAACATAAATTTCACCTAAAATAAATTGACAAACCCCATTTACTGTATTACCTTCCCCCGCCATAACAATCTCATTTTTAATATCAGTTTCAGGAGTTCCTTTTCTATTAACATTCTCAGAATTTTCTTTTCTATTAATATTCTCAGAACTTACTTTTCTATTAATATTCTCAGAACTTACTTGTTCAATAACAATCCCAGAACTTTCTTTTCCATTAATATTCTCAGAACTTACTTGTTCAGTATCATTCCCAGAACTTTCTTTCTTACTCTCTCCACCACAAGCTACCACAAATAGAGATATAGTAACAACCAATAAAATGGCGAAGAACTTCTTCATTTTCATTTAGTCATTCCCTTCATTAAATTATAATTAATATCAATGAATATCATTATCGATTAATTATAACATATTTTAGAACCTCAGTACATTGCTACAACATCTGCATTAGTAAATTTATCACTATGAAAATCTAACATTATATTAAAACATAAACTATTTATCAAATCAGCCTTAAGGATTATATAATCCTTAAGGCTGATTTGAAAGTTTATTTTCTCTTATACTTTGTCATATCTATAGCAACCGCTACAGCTATAATTATACCTTTTATAACCTGCTGCCACATTGGACTTACAGCTATAAATTGTAATCCATACTGAATTACGGTGAATATCAGAACTCCTGATACTATTCCGCTTACTTTACCTACACCTCCATTTAGAGAAACACCTCCGACAACACAGGCGGCTATAGCATCCAGTTCATATCCAGCTCCATATTGGTTAGTAGCTCCTGCAGTTCTCGCTGCTTCAAGGATACCTCCTACCCCATATAAAAATGAAGCAAAGATAAATATTCCCATTATAGTTGCAAATACATTTACACCTGAAACAACTGCTGCTTCACGGTTCCCGCCTATAGCATAAACATTCTTTCCAAACACAGTTTTGTTTAATATAAACCAAACTAAAACTACAAAAACTAATGCTATAGGAACAAGTATCGATATTCCTGGAAATTCCCCAATTTCAAGTAATTTCTTTTGACCTAAGGCAATAAAGTCTGGTCTTATTCCTCCTATTGGCTGTGATCTATTTGGTTCCATATCAAAATATAGAGAACATGCACCATATACCATAACTTGCACAGCTAATGTTGCAATAAATGGATGCATATCATATCTAGCTACCAAGAAACCATTAAGTGCTCCAAATAGTACACAGGCAAGTATTGCTGCAACTATAGGAAGTATTAATGCTATTTGAGGCATATCTGGGAAAAATCTATTTGCATAGTCTGCTGTCTGAAGCATTGATGTTGAGATTACTGCAGATAGTCCAACTAAACGTCCAGCTGACAAGTCAGTACCTGCAATAAGCAATGTAAAACATATTCCTAAAGCAACTATCATTTTTGTTGATGATTGAGTCAATATATCAAGCATTACTTCATATTGCATAAAACGTGGCTGAATTATCATTATAACCACAACAAGCATTAATAAAGCTAATATTATTGCATTATTAGTTAAAAATCCTTTTGCTGTTTTAGCAGAAATTTCAATTGGAACTCCTTCATTTTTCTTGCCATACATCTGCTTTACTCCATAAATTATAGAAGCAACAGCTACGGCTCCTACATAAAGATATAAATCAAAAAATACGTTAGGATCTAATATAAATTTTAATGCTACAGCCAATACTAAAAGTACTAAGCCTATGATAAGGAATCTCTTTCCAAAATCCTTACGGGAAATTATCTTTCCACCACTCGCACAAGTTTCCATACATATCACTCACTTTCCATGATAATTTCAATTTATATACCTATTACATAAATGCTGTTGCGTAATTCATAACCTTAACCTGGTCTGCCTCTTCTTGATTTAAAAATCCTGTAAGCCGTCCTTCACACATAACCATTATTCTATCTGACATACCTAACAGTTCAGGCATTTCCGAGGAAATCATGATAATTGATTTACCCTTTTTGATTAGCTCATGCATTATAGTATATATTTCAAATTTAGCTCCTACATCTATACCTCTTGTAGGCTCGTCCAATATAAGAATTTCTGGGTCTGTAAGTAACCAACGTGCTATAAGCACCTTTTGCTGGTTTCCTCCCGAAAGATTTTCCATAAGTTCACTTTGACTTGGCGTCTTAGTTTTAAGTCCCTTATTTGTTTCTACTGAAGCTTTATATCTTTCAGAGTCATTAAGTACTCCTAAAGTGGAGTACTTTTTCTGATTTGCTATAACAGTATTGTCAAGTACAGATAATATACCAAATATTCCACTTGCTCTTCTTTCTTCAGTTAAAAGTGCAAAACCTTGTTTTTTAGCATCATTAACACATTTTATTTTTATTTCTTTTCCATCTTTTTCGATATTCCCACTTTGAATTGTACGAAGTCCAAATATAGCTTCAACAAGTTCCGTTCTTTGGGCTCCAACAAGCCCGCCTATTCCTAATATCTCTCCTTTATGCAATTCAAAACTTATATTCTGAAATGATTTAGGATTATCTGAGCACAAATTATTTACTTTTAGAACAATTTCTTTACCTGCGACATAATCTTTTATTGGAAATCTATTAGTTAAGTCTCTTCCTACCATACGATTTATGATAAGATCTGTAGTCAATTCTTTAGCATCCCATGTACCTACATTTTTTCCATCTCTCATAATAGTAACTTCATCAGATATCTTTAAAATTTCTTCCATCTTATGAGAAATATATATAACCGCACATCCTCTTTCTTTAAGAGTTTTTATTATTTTAAATAAATGATATGTTTCATTATCAGTAAGAGATGATGTTGGTTCATCCATAATTATTATTTTTGAATTATAACTAATTGCCTTAGCTATTTCTACCAATTGAAGATTAGATGCTGAAAGACTTCCAGCAAGCGATTCTGGATTTATATTGAGTTCAATCTCATCAAATAAATCCTTTGTTTTCTTTATCATAGCCTTTTTATCAACTACTATACCCTTCATTGGGAATCTACCAAGCCAAATATTTTCCATAACAGGACGAAACTTTATTGGATGTAGCTCTTGATGTATCATTGATATACCTAGGTCTAATGCCTGTTTAGATGTTGTAATCTTTCTTTTTTCACCATCTAATATAATTTCACCATCGTCTTCATCATAAACTCCAAATAAACACTTCATCAATGTGGATTTTCCTGCTCCATTCTCACCCATAAGTGCATGAACTGTTCCCTTGCGAACTTTTAATGAAACATCGTCTAAAGCTTTAACCCCTGGGAATGTCTTTGTTATATGGTTCATTTCCAGTACAAATTCTTCACCCATCCACAAAATCTCCTTTTCTTAAAGATAAGGATGGGAAATCCAAAGATTCCACATCCTTTTAAAATTCATACTAATTATTTCATGAAGTCCTTATAGTTATCTACAGTAACCTTTACATAAGGAATCCATACATATTTCCCATCAGTTACATCATAACCAATTGTGTCTTTATTTATTTCTTTTCCTTTAGCAGCTGCTGCAGCTATAGCAACTGTAGCTTTACCTTGGTTATCGGCATCATTTAAAACTGTTCCTAATAAAGAGCCTTCCTTCATAGCTTGTAATGCTGGAGCTGTAGCATCAACACCTACAACTGGTATATACTTTGCAGCATCTCCCTTGTTGTATCCTTCAGCTTTTAAGGCTTCTATTGCACCTAATGCCATGTCATCATTATTGCAGATAACTGCTTCTATCTTGTCTAATCCTTGTCCAGTTATGAATGCTTTCATTAAGTCAGTAGCTTTTGCTTTATCCCACATTGCTGTATCAGCAGCAAGTTTTTCTGTTCTAAAACCATTTTCTTCTATAGCTTTGATTGAATATTCTGTACGCAAAGTTGCGTCTTGGTGTCCTGGTTCTCCTTGTAACATTACATATTGGATAACTCCATCACCATTTTTGTCTGCTCCCTTATTTGCCTTAAAGTAATCAGATATTATCTCTCCAGATAATTTTCCAGACTCCTCTGCCTTTGCTCCAACGTACCAAACTTTATCATAGCTATCCATATCAGCTTTCTCTGGCTCACGATTTAAAAATACTATTGGAAGTTTCTTGTCTTTAGCCTTTTTAATAATTGGAGCTGCTGCTGTTCTATCAACTGGGTTGATTGCCAAAGCATTTACTCCCTTTGTGATAAATGTATCAACTTGCTCATTTTGAGTTGGCTGCTTATTTTGTGAGTCAACTAGTTCAAGAGTAACACCTTGTTTATCTGCTTCTCCTTGCATAGCATTACGAACTCCTGTCATAAATGTATCATCAAATTTGTATATAGCAGAACCTATTAAAACTTTTGAACCTGAATCCCCTGATTTCTTACTATCACTGTTTCCACAGCCTGCCATCATAGCAGTTACTGCAGTTACTGATAATGCAATTGCTAATAACTTTTTAACTTTTTTCATTTTCATTCCCCCATCTTAATAACTTTTTATCCAGATTAAGTTAACGTTTACATATATTAATAATATTATGTTTCCCATTTATTTTCCATATAATATTCTACGAAAAATCTTCAAAATTCTTAGAAGTTTTATATAATATATATTGATTTAGAAATATATATTATATAAAACTCCCTTGATTATTCTTTATCTTTAAGCTGTTAATAAACACAAAAATGGACTATTGATTAATCCAATAGTCCATTTTTTATATTATGCTCCAATTTTTTCTGCTTCTTCTTCTATCTCCTTTAATCTTTCGTATATAGCCTCACATCTATATTCTGCATAGGCTAAGTCTCCAGCATACTTTTTGAATTCATCTTTGCTAAATTTTGTAATGCTGTCTTTCAGGTCAAATTTAGCTTCTTCTAAGGCGTCATAAAAGCCTGCAGGATCTGGCCCCCATCCCCTCATGCATATATCGAATACTGAGCTTATTTTAGTTAATGGATATTCAGCCTTACCTTCAAAAACATCATCAACTGCTATAGCTCTTCCATTCTCCTTTATATTGATTTCATTAAATAGATCCTCTGATAATATATCCACCTCATCAAACTCTTTGATTAAACTTACAGCCTCTTCAGCTAAATTCTTAAGTTTTTCTTTGGTTTCCATGATAATCTCTTCCTCCTCGGCAATTTGTCGATTAATTAAGACTTTTCACTATCATTATACTGGCTTATCCTCTTACTGTAAATATCTATCTATTTATTGATATTGCAATTCTATGATAGGTATGTCTAACTCCCCTAATCGCTACAGAATAGGCTTGTATATTTTCAGGTGTAGCCATTCCAGGATATCCACTGTCTCCTATGTGATGAATATCAGTGCCAGCCATTTTACACATCAAAGCTATTTGACGTATTGTATTTAGGTCAGCTCCTTCTTGAGAAGTTCCTATAGCTGTTATGGCTAATGCCCCTAAACTATGAGTATATGATATAAGATTCCTTACATATTCCATAGTTATGCCGGGAACTGTTCCTGGTGCTGGAAGCAATATTATATCTGCACCAGCTTCTCTAAAACTTTTAATATCTTCTTTTGTTATTATATTTTCCGCACCCTCTGTTATAATTCCTGATGCATGCATTTTCCCCGCAGCTAAAATTATCTTAGTTCCAAGTTTTTTAGAAATTGTTTTTAGTGAATCAACTATTGCTTTATTGCTTACTCCATTACCCGGATTTCCTGTAAGAAGTATCATGTTAACTCCCATGTCATAAGCTTTTTCTGCATTAGCCAAAGTAGCTTTTCTGCCTTCTGACATAGCCCAAAGTGTATCAGAATTATCTTTAGCAATTTCATCTTCTACAGGTTCTAGATTTATTCCAATCATTCTTCCTGTGAGCCTTTTAACTTCACTAATTGTATCACAAGGTTTAACTTTTGGAAGTCCAGCAATATATGGTTTTTGTACATCAAACATATTTAATAAAAGAATATCAGCTCCCATAGCTGCTGCAAATTCAGCGTTTGTTACATCTCCCAAGATAGGTGTTGTTATTCCAATACATTCAGAAGCTAAAACTCTACCTTCACTACCAGCTATAGATGTTAACCAATCTTCTTTTGTAAACTTATTAAAATCACTAGTTGTGCAATCAAGTATTCTCTTTACCATAGTTTATTCCTCCTTTTAAATACGCAATTTCATTTACACTATAACACAAATTCAAACTATTTTAAGCAAATATTTCAAAAATTCATATAAATATATGCGCAATTCCATCTTATATGTTACTATATATTATATATTTAGTTAATAAGGAGTATTTAAGATGTCGAAATCTTACTATGAACGACTTTCATTTTGGAATAGAATTTTTTTCTTCAGTATTGTTGTCGTATTTCTAGCACAAATAAAAATCAACTTAGTTGTAACAGATTTTAAAATCTCTATTGGAATTTTTTTATTTCCAGTACTTCTTTTTCTTTTGGATGATTTCCCCATCATTCCTGTGACTTTTTTATCCTCCATTGGAGTTTTTTTATCACGTTCACTTTTAAATTGGATGCAATATGGTTTTTACATGCATATTTTTAAAAATTCTTTTCCTGAAGTTTTATTTTATTTAACATATGGTTGTTTGCTTTATTTTTATTACAAATATAAAGGTTGTATACTTCATAAAAATAGATGTTTTATGCCATTATTAATCATGGATTATTGTGCAAATTTTGTTGAGTTATCATATCGTGTTCATTTGGATGTATTCACTTTTAAAGTGCAATTTAGTATTTTGGTAGTAGCTTTAATACGTACATTATTGATATGGTCAATTATAACTGCAATTGATTCTTATAGTTTTGCAATCATTAATAAAGAACATGCTGAAAGATACAAAAAATTGCTTCTTCTAATTTCTAGACTTAAAGGGGAAGTTATATGGATGCAAAAAAACACTTCTTTAATAGAACATACTATGAATGATTCTTATCAACTCTTTGAAAGAATGAAAAGTGATAATATAGATGAAAATCTGTCTAGAACAGCTCTTGGCATTGCAAAAGATATTCATGAAATAAAGAAAGAATATATGCTTATCATGCGTGGTATTTCCGAAGCTTTAAATAATGATTTGCGTGACAGAGGAATGTATATTTCTGAAATGTTTGATATACTTCAAGACGTACATATGCGTGAAGCAAAGACTCAAAAAAAGCAATTAACTATAGATGTTCAATGTGATGAAAATCTGTACACAAACAAACCTTATTATTTAATGTCTGTTTTTAATAATTTGTTTACTAACGCATTAGAGGCAAGCATTTCTGAAAATAGCACAATTGTCGTTAGAGAAAAAGAATTTGAGCATCATTATATTTTTTCTGTAACAGACTTTGGAAAAGGGATTAATTCAGACAATATCAACGATATATTTTCTCCAGGCTTCTCTACAAAGATTAATTATTCCACCGGAGAAATCAATAGAGGCTTAGGGCTTAGCTTAGTAAAAGATATAATAGAAATAGAATTTAAAGGTAAAGTATGGGTTGAGTCTGAAAAAAATCAAACTACTTTTTATGTGCAGTTATCTAAAAAAAATTTGGAGGGAACAGCAAATGAAATTGTATCTTATTGATGATGATAAAAACGTTGTAAATATTTTAAAAATGATTATTGAAGACCGTCAGTTAGGAAGTGTATGCGGTACCTGCAATAATGGAGAAGATGCACTTTCTGATGTAAAACTATGTAATCCTGATATAATAATTGTTGACCTTTTAATGCCTGAAATGGACGGCATCACTTTTGTGAAAAAGGCAAAATCATTTCTACTTGATACTGCATTTATTATGTTATCTCAAGTGTCTTCTAAAGATATGATTGCAAGCGCTTATGAAAGTGGTGTTGAATTTTTCATACAAAAACCTATAAATGGTGTGGAGGTAGTAACAGTTTTAAATAACGTAATTCAAACCTTATCTATGAACCGTACACTGCTTAAAATGCAAAATATTTTTGAAAAAGAATTAGGCTCTGTACAGCCAGCTACTCCATTTAATTTTAATACTAGAGAACCTAAACATATTACAAAATTAAAATCCATACTTCAAAAATTAGGTATTCTAGGTGATCATGGCAGTAAAGATATTATCGCTTTAGTAGACTATTTAGTAAAACATGAGGAGCACGTTGGAGAGTCTACCTTGCATGAATTATGTAGCAAATTTAGCGATTCCCCTAAGTCTGTAGAGCAGAGAATCCGAAGGGCAGCTATCGCTGGAATGGTGAATTTAGCTAATCTAGGTATTGAGGATTATTCAAATGATACTTTCATAGAATATGCTAGTTCAATTTATAATTTTGAGCAGGTACGTAAGGAAATGAACTATATTCGTGGTAAGAGTGAACGTCACGGAAATGTTAAAATCAAAAATTTTCTAAATTCATTAGTGGCTTTTAGTAAAAATTAATAAAATTATTTTTTTTGATACTTTTTGTAATCTTTTGAAACTTCATATTTATTATTAAATTAATCCAAATAATAAAAAAAATAATATGAGGTGAACAAATTATGATGACGATTGTTTCAGGAATAGGACTATTATTATTAACATTAGCAGGATTTTCATTCTTCAGTTTAAAAATGCCAAAAGGCCAAAAAGCCATGTCTGGTATGGCTAATGCTGCAGTTGCAACTTTCTTAGTTGAAGCAGTTCATAAATATATTAGTGGAGACTTATTCGGACTTGCTTTCTTTAGAGAAATAGGATCTGTCTCAGGTAGTATGGGCGGTGTTGCTGCTGCTATCATGGTTCCTATAAGCATGGGAGCAAATCCTGTATTTGCAGTTGCCGCTGGTGTAGCAGTTGGAGGTTATGGAATCTTACCAGGATTCATCGCTGGCTATATCGTAGGACTTATATCACCAATTATCGAACGCAAACTTCCTGAAGGGCTAAATATAATATTAGGAGCTCTTGCTATTGCTCCCTTAGCTAGATTTATAGTAATCTTAGTTGACCCTGCTGTAAACGCTACCTTAACTACTATTGGTGGAACAATTGCAGCTGCTGCAGAGCAATCTCCTTTAGTTATGGGATTCTTGTTAGGTGGAATTATTAAGATGATCTGTACTTCTCCTTTAAGCTCTATGGCATTAACTGCTATGTTAGGCTTACAAGGACTTGCAATGGGAATTGCAGCTATAGCATGTGTTGGAGGATCCTTTACAAACGGATTGATTTTCCATAGATTAAAATTAGGTAATAAGAGTAACATAATTGCTGTTATGCTTGAACCATTAACCCAATCTGACATTATTACATCTCATCCAATTCCAATTTATTGTTCTAATTTCTTTGGAGGTGGACTAGCAGGAAGTTCCGCTGCTGTATTTGGTATAATTAATAATGCACCCGGAACTGCATCTCCTATACCAGGACTTATGGCTCCATTTGCTTTTAACCCTCCAATGGCTGTAATAGGTGCTTTATTCTTCGCAATTTTAGGAGGAAGTCTAGCAGGATTTGTTGGAAGCATTGTATTTAAAAATAGGGCAGTAAAGCAAGACAACTTAGTTGAAACATCATCATGTGCATAAAATTGTTACTTAATATAAATGGGTTGTATCAAAATAAATTTTGATACAACCCATTTTCTTTTTAAACTATTAACTTAATGGAGAACCACAAAATTCACATTCAGAAATTTCTCCTTCTAATATGGTGTTATTTCCACCACAATTCTTACATACTACACCTTCATCTTAGGTTTTTCCTCTTTTACTTCATTAACCGAAGAGTTTTTCTTAACATTTATAGGCTCATATTGTTTTTTTCTAATTACAAATTCTCTTGAACCTAAATCTACATATGCATTTAAGAAATATCCCTTATCAATCATAATTTTAAGATCATTTATCGCCTCTTCATAGCTTACATTCATAGCAGATGCTATGTTATCTATTGATGTTTCGTTATTATTAATTACTATAGATATATATTTCTTAAATTTCTCTCCTTGAAGCTGCATTTTTTTAGAAGTACGAATCATGAATACTCCGCCACATCCAAAGAACAATATTACTATTATAATAATTCCCACTGGAGCATTCCCCTTTGAATCTTTCAATTCTCCTGTCAGCCCCATAATTATATAGATAATTGATAAAGCGATAAATACAATACCTACTATCTTTACAGTTTTACTATTCTTTAATACTACAGACTTATCTGATGAAAGCTTCTTGTATAATAAATAAAAACCTACAGGCCAAAATAGAATGCACATTGTAATTATAAATGCCCATGAACTTGATTTTATTTTTTCATTTCTCATCTTTGCCAACTCCTAACCATTAATGTGAGATCCACAGAAATCACATTCATATACAGTTCCTTTTTCAACTTTATTTACTCCACCACAGCTTGGACATGTAATAGAAACGTATTAAATATCATCTGGATTTATTGTAGGAGCTGTGTAATTTCCAGGTACATTATTTACCGGTTTTGCATTTGAAATAACCACTCTATTCTCTTTTAAATCAACATAAGCATTGGTAAAATACTTCTTTTTTATCATAATATCTAAATTTTTCCTAATTTCATCTTCAGACTTTCCCATTGACATAACTAAATCAGAAATAGAGCCAAATGGATTTTCTGAAATATAGATTACATACTTTTTGAATTCTTGAATTAATTTCTTTCTTCTCCTGCCGTTCCTTATAAGTAAGTAACCTCCTCCAAGAAAAATTATTATAAAAGTTATATCTTCTGTTTTCATATGGCCTATGCTAGATACTATTCCCACTATTCCCAAAAGTATACAAGGTACTCCACATACCATCTGAATTTTTGATATAATGCTGCTCACAGTAACTGCTGCTTTAGAATTATTCATTTTTATCCTCCAAAATCCAATCGTTGTATTAACCTTTTATTATATGCTTCCTCTCTTAGATTCCATAACTTCTGATTTTCTTCTATTTATAAGTTCTGAAATATTATTGAGTAAAGTATCTATTTTTTCATTTTTATTTTCATCATCCTTTGAAAATACACTTTCTAAATCTTTAATTTTATCATCTAACTCATAATCCGCTTTTACTAAGGTTGATGTATCACTAAATCTTAAGCTGTCATAAAGCTTTTCAAGATCATTTTTATACTCTTTATTAGACATTAATAACTTCATTTTACTAAGCATTTTATTTATCATAGCTGAAGCATCATTTATCATGTCATCATTAGATTTTGTACTTTTCCCACTTGTATAAAAGACTATTCCCAAAATCATTGATATAGCTAATAAAAGTATTTGTATCACACAGAATGATATTATTGAATCCCTAAAGAAATTCATATATACAAGTGAAACTATTATTGAAGCAATTGCATATATAGTTATCGTTGACCCTAAACCTGATCTTACAATTATTTGAGATAACTCTTTTGCTGACTTTTCGATAAATATCATACCACCAAAGAAAACAATTTCAGCTATGATAAGAAAGCAAAATCCAAGCCATGTAATTGTAGTCCTTTCTTGAGTTGTTATGAAAAATAATAAAATAGTTACTAATATCACTAAAATTCCTGAAATAGAAAATGCTTTTTCTCTCCTCTTCATACTATCCCTCCTTATTGTAGTTTTTCTCCACACTCTGGACAAAACTTAGGATTTCCTTCAACTATAGCATTACACTTTGTACATCGTGCTGCTAGCATTTCTCCGCATTCTGGACAGAATTTCACATTAGCTGGTACATTATTTCCGCATTTAGGGCACTTCTTAGGAAGCTCATAACCACATCCTGCGCATTTTGTTGCACCCTCTTCCATATCATATCCACACTCTGGACATGGATTATATTTATTTCCACATTCTGGGCAGAATTTCACATTTTCATTTATATCGCATCCACAATTAGAACATGTAAGCCTCTTTTTCTCTTCCTTCTTCTCTTCTTTTTGAGAAGTATCAAATCCACAAATTCCGCAAAATCTTTTATCTGCGTCAATTTCATCATGACAATTAGGACATTTTTTCATAGCAGATTTGTTGCTAGTATTTATTTCCCCTGAAATAGAACCAAAAGCATTTCCTACAGTTCCACCAAGACCTACTCCCATACCAAGGCCTAATCCTGCTCCCATTATTTGAGAAGAAGAACTTCCTGGGTTTTTGGCAGCCCCTTCTAAAGTATTAAAGGAACGTTCTTGTTGATAGCTGTATCCTATGATATTCATCTCGGCACGCTTTGCTAAAGCTTCCTTCAATTTTGAAACAGCAGGATCATCTTCTGGAAGACTTATATCATTGACATAAAAGTTCAAAAGTCTTATTCCATATTCCTCCATCACTGGTTCTATTCTTTCTTTCATAAAGGAAGATAGTTCATCTATATAAGCATTTATTTCTAAGATACTAATTTTTTTATTTATAACATATGATGAAATTGCATCCTTAGCCTTTGTTATATAAAGTCCTCTAAAATATTTAACTAAAGTATTCTTATCAAAGCTTCCCATTGTTCCAACAAGCTTTACTAAAAACTTCTTAGAATCTTCTATTTGTACACCAAACATTCCATTTGATCTTATAGGAACAAAAACTCCGTACTTAGGGTCTTGAATTTGAATTGGAGTTGCTGTTCCCCACTTGATGTCTAATGAAAATAGTTTATTTATATACCATACTTCAGCAGTAAATGGAGAACGTCCTCCAAATGGTAAATTTACGATTTTATTTAAAACAGGTATATTTGCTGTACTTAAAGTATGTCTTCCACTCTCAAATACATCTAAAGCTTTTCCACCTTTAAATAATATTGCTTCTTGAGATTCGTTTACTATAAGTTGCGTCCATGTTCCAAGTTCCTCACTAGGATATTTCCACGCTAGCACATCTGGTCCCCCATTATATTTTACTACATCTACAATTGCCATAAGTCTTCCCCCCGTAATAATAAAGTTATTATTTCAAATATTATATTACTCCAATTATCTATATTAACTAATTATGAAATATTAATTAATATTATACTATCACTATATAATATAATCTCCTATATTCAAAGTTAGATATAATTTTTATTATATAAAATTCTTTATTATATGAAAATTTTCTATTTAATAATCAAATACCGCTTTATCACTTTTTCTGATATTATTACATTATGGCAAATAATTATTTTGAGGTGATGCACTATGAAAGTTAAAATAGAGAATCTTTCAAAGAAATTCAACAATTTTACAGCCATTGATAATTTAAATGTTGAATTTAATGATGGTGAGCTTATATGCCTTTTAGGTCCAAGTGGCTGTGGGAAAAGTACCATGCTATATCTTATCTCAGGTATATTAGAGGGTACTAAAGGAAAAATATTTTTTGATGATGAAGATATTACGAATATTCCTCCTGAAAAAAGAAATATAGGGCTTGTATTTCAAAATTATTCACTATATCCTCATATGAGTGTTGAAAGAAATATCGGGTTTCCCCTTGAGATAAAAAAGATTTCCAAAAAAGAAAGAACAAAAAAAATAAATGAATTAGCTAATCTTGTACATATTGATTCTATGCTTCATAGAAAACCAAAAGAGCTTTCTGGAGGTCAGCAACAAAGAGTTGCAATAGCTAGAGCACTTGCTAAAGAGCCGAAGATACTTCTTTTAGATGAGCCTTTATCAAACCTTGATGCAAAGCTTAGAATAGAAATGCGTGAAGAAATTAGAAACATACAAAAAAGCACAAATATAACTGCTATATTTGTAACTCATGATCAAGAAGAAGCTATGACTATTTCTGATAAAATACTTTTAATGGATAAAGGAGTTGTTCAGCAGTACTCTACTCCGGAAGAATTATATAACAATCCTAATAACTTATTTGTTGCAGGTTTTATTGGAAATCCTTCTATTAATAAAATTCACGGCAAAGTAGAAAACAATTATTTAATTACTGATGGAAATATTAAAATAAAATATGATTTTCCAAAAGAAATTAATAACAAAGATGTTATTTTAGGTATAAGGCCTGAAAGTATTAGTCTAACAGAGGGGGATGATTATAATATCTCAGCAAAAATTCAAAACTTCTATACCCTTGGTAGAGAAAAGCTTATTGATTTATCTATTGATGATATAAAGATAAAAATTACTGTTCCATCTAGTGTAACTGTTAAAAAGGATGAAGTTGTAAAGCTGCTTTTCAAACATCCTGGAATATTTATATTTGATCCCAAAGACGGATCTAGAATAAAATAAAGCTAAAGCAAATTAAGCTTTAGCTTTATCCTTTTACTGAACCTTGAGTAAGTCCTGATATGAGCAGTTTTCTAAATATAATAGCAACTAATGCAGGCGGCACTATAGCAAGTATTCCAGCTGCTGCTGTAATACCATATTGTATAGAGTCTTTAGTCATAAATTCAGCCATTATCATACTTAAAGGCTTTGTAGCTTCAGAAGAAGCAAGTATTAAAGGTATTTGGAACTGATTCCATGTTAAAAGAAATATTATTAAAATACATGCAAATATTATGGGGTAAGAAATAGGGAGTATTATCTTAAAAAATATTTTCATATTTCCGCATCCATCCACTAATGCAGCATGTTCAAGCTCTTTAGGTATAGACTCAAAATAATTGCATAAAAGCCACGTTGTAATAGGCAAAAAAGATGAAACATACACCATAGAAAGCCAAAAAATGTTATCTAATAAACCAAAGCTAGAAAATATTTTATATAACGGTATAATAGTTGTAAATAGAGGTATCACCATGGTGATTAATAAAAATGTCTTTATTGCTTTTCTTCCTTTAAATTCAAATCTTGAAAGCGAATATGCTGTCATAACACAACAAGGTATTCCTAATGTTAATGTTATTCCTACTGCCTTTAAAGAATTTATTAATGCAGTAAAAAAAGTTTCATGTTGACTTGTACCTGCTGAAAGTAATATTTTATAATTATCAAATATCAATTGAGTTGGAAAAAAGTTAGCAGTTTCTTTTAACATTTCATTTTCAGGAGTTAAGCTTACTATCAAACACCATAGAATCGGTCCAACAGAAAAAACTACAAATATAATCACAGCAAATACATAAACTGTTTTCTCAATTAAATTAGACTTGTTCATCTTCTCACTCCTATTGGCTTATAAATATTTTTAACATAGAAATATCCTGCTATTCCTGATATAAGCATAATTATATATGTAATTGCACTTCCTAGTCCAAAATTTAAAAATTTAAATGTATTTACATAGTTGTAAACTAAAAGAGTTTGACCAATGTCGCTATATCCAGATAAAGCAATAACCTCATCAAATACATTTATAGCACTTATTGTTATATTAGTCATCACTACTATGAATGAAGGTATAAGTAATGGTAGCGTTATTTTAAAAAATGCTTGAACCTTATTTGCCCCATCCATTCTAGCTGATATATAAAGATTTTCTGGAATAGACTGCATATTTGATAGAAATATAATTGCACAAAATGGTATGATTCTCCACGATACAATTAATGCTATTATAAACATTAACATAAATCTATTTATTGTATAAGTTATAGGCTCATCAATTATTCCAAAATAAAACAGCATTTTATTCATAAATCCAAACCCTGGATAAAATATAAATCTCCATACTATTCCATTAACTATAGGTGGCAATGCCCAAGGAAGTATTGCTATAGCTGTTAAAACTCCATTTAGTCGTACTTTTTTATTTAATATTAAAGCCACAGCAATGCTGCATATCAATGATATAATAATAACTACTATAACCACAAACAAAGTATTAACTAGAGAATATCTAAAGCCTTCGCTCTGCAATACCTCTATATAATTTTTTATTCCAACAAAAGATTTATTTTGAGGCTCTGTTAGCTTGTATCTTTCAAGACTTAAAAAAAATGTAGCTACTATAGGCACTATAACAAGACCTATCATTATTATCATACTAGGAATAAGCAGTAGATAGGGAAACTTCTTTTGCCTTTGTATCATACTTTTCTCCCTTCATAAAATAGACTCAAGGACTGTCAATAGACAATCCTTGAAATTTTATATTATGTTATTTGTATTTAATTTATTTTTTTGCCAATTCGTTTATCTTAGTTTCCATTTGATTATAAGCTTCTTCTGGAGTAAGTTCACCATTCACCATTTTATTTACAGCATTAAACATAGCTGTACTCATTTCAGTATAATAGTTAGGTACGCCTTTTGGAAATGGTGATTTTATAAGTTTTGATTGTTCCAACATTGCACCAGAATTTTTAATTTTATTTTCTTTTATTAGTTTTTCTAAAACTGTAGTCCTAGTTGGTATTGAATTATTTTTTTCAAATAACTGTTCTTGCATTTTAGCAGATGTATACCATTTTACGAATTCTTCTGCTGCTTCTTTATTTTTAGAGTATTTAGTAACACCTATTCCTTCTGGTAATGCCATTGTTTTGTCTGATTTATCACTTTTGCCAGGAAGCATTATAGGAGTAACCTTATCTACAACTTGTGATTCTTTAGGATCATTAACACGACCAACAAAAGATGTAGGTCCTATTAACATACTAGCTTCACCTTTTGTTAATTTACGATAGGCATCCATACCTTTTGAAGTTCTGTTTATAGGATCTACTAATCCTTCTTTGTTTAACTTATCAATATATTTTAATGCATCTAAAACACTTTCTTTGTTTAATGTATTGTCGTCATTAAACACTACTCCATTTTTAGCAAAAGCTAACCATATTAATGATGTAGTTGTTGATTCTTCAGCACTTAGAGGAATAGCATAAGGGTATTTTGTAACATTATCTTCTTTTATTTTTTTAGAATAATTATATATATCATCCCAAGTCTTTGGCTCAGCATCTATACCTGCTTTTTTAAAGTGTTCAGTGTTGTAGTAAGCTATTCTAAAATCGTTAGCATAAGGAACTGCCAAAACTTCATCATTTACCATAAATGACTGAATTGAAGGCATATCTTCTATATCTTCTTTAGAAATCTTAAGCGGCTCAAGCCATCCAGCACTTTGGAATTCTCCAACCCATGACCAATCCACTTCAACAACATCTGCTGGCGCAGTTTTTCCTGCTGCCGATACTGAGATTTTATCTCTAATATCATCCCAGCTCACAGTATTTACCTTTACTTTAATACTACTTTCTTTTTCGAATTCATTAAGCATTTCCTGAGATGGAGCACCCCACTCTGGAATCATAAATGTTATTTCTTTTCCTGAACTTTTAGCAGCATCTTTTTTCTCTTCACCTTTAGAGCATCCAACAAATAAACTAGCTACCATTGTAAAGCTCATAACGATTACTAAGATCGACTTAAGTCTCTTCATTATTTGTCCTCCCAAAATAATTTTATTTTATATTAATATGATACTTAAAAATACGTTATTATACAAATTAATACAAAAAATTACTTATAGTTTTTTTCTATAAATAACTATTTTCTATTTAGCTTTCAAATACTTATAAACTTATTTTCTCTTAAAGTTCTTAAAGAATACATAACAAACAAAAAATAATATAACTGGAAATGAATACTTCCAGTTATATTCCAAACAACTATTTACATTCAATCTCTGAGAATCTCAATTCCTTTAAATATTTCTCCACTAATCCACAATCCATTTGTGGGTGTATGGTTTCTTTATGAGATATTGTTATTGCAGACATAGCTATTGCATATTTTAATGTATCTATCACATTTAAACTTTTCATATATCCATAGCAAATTCCAGCTACACAGGAATCACCTGCTCCTGTCACATTTATTACAGAAACATCGTGAGCCTTTACAAATCCCTCTTTATTTCCATCATTATAATAAATACCCTCAGAATCTAAACTTATAAATACGTTTTTGACTCCTAATTCTAAAAAATATCTTCCAGCTTTTCTTACATCATCGCTATCTTTTATAATAAATCCACATAAAACCTCTGCCTCATGTCTATTAGGTTTAATAGTATGAAACCTTCCTATTAAATGCTTAACACGCTGAACTTTTGCAGCAGATACAGGATCTAATATAAATCTTGTACTTCCATTATATTTTGTAAGCATATACTCTAAAATACTCGGATTATCGCAATCAACAACTATATATTCTGAATTCTTTATGATCTCACTCTTTGAATCAACAAATTCTTCAGTTAATTTATCAGTTATTGTCATGTCAACAACTGCAGATTCCATTTCTCCCTCTTCATTAAGTATAGCCATATATGTTGGAGTAGATTCTCCATCTAAGACAATAGATTCACTCATATCCAAGTTTATACTTTCAGCATACTTTAGTATACTCTTTCCTTTTTCATCATTTCCTAATGTAGATATAAGCTTAGTATTTATGTTAATCCTAGCCATATTTTCTGCAATATTTCGACAGACTCCTCCAAAGGATACCTTTACTGAGCCAGGATTTGAATCCTTGCATCTGTAATTTTTATATGTAAACCCAAAAATATCATAAACCGATGCACCAAAAACTAATATATATGGTTCATTTTCCCTAATCATAATCCAGTTCTCCCTACATTTTTCTAAATTATCCGCTTAAATACTATACATTATTTCTCTACAAATTTCAACACATCTGTATATATAAGCTCATTAATAGGGAAAACTATATGTATTTTAAAAACTCTTCATAACCTTCATCTTTCATTTTATCCTTTGGAATAAATTTTAAAGAAGCAGAATTAATACAGTATCTTAACCCTCCCTTTTCTTCTGGTCCATCACAAAATACGTGTCCCAAATGAGCATCTCCATTTTTGCTTCTCACCTCAGTACGAACCATACCATAGCTTTTATCTATATTTTCTTTTATCACAGTTCTAGAAATAGGACTTGTAAATGCTGGCCACCCACATCCTGAATCAAACTTATCCTTTGATGTGAATAGAGGTTCTCCAGTGGTTATATCTACATAGATTCCTTCCTCAAATAAATCATCATATTCATTAACAAAAGGTCTCTCAGTGGCATTTTCTTGAGTAACTCTATATTGTATCTCTGTTAAAATTTCTTTTAATTCTTCTTTGCTCTTTTTTTCATATTTTTTATCCATAATACACCCCTTACATTTATATTATTTGTATATACTAATCCTTTTCTTTATTATATACAAATAATATTTAAAGCATCAAAGTTTAATAAAATCATAAGTTGCTTTATTTAATTAATGTTAGAAAAAAAGTATCTTAGAAATGTATTTGTTAATTTATAACTTATTAAGTATAATATTGTTAACTGGAATTCATAGTAAAGTAAAAATTTATTAACTTATTAAAAATAGTGAGGTTTTGAAAGGAAAGACATCTGGCATATTATTCAGAAAAAATAAAATTTCTAGGAGGATTTTATGAATAAAGAATGGTCTGAATTAAATAAAAAAACTCAATTACAAATAAAGAAAAAAGATACCTTCTATTTAGGCATTGAAACCTTAATTATTTTAAGGAAAGAATTAATGAAGCAGATACTTTATTTTAAAAATGTGTTAAGTAGAGAAAATTTTAATGCAATTCCATTTATAAACGCAAATGGTTATCATAGTAAAACAATCGCTTATTCTCTATATCATATTTTTAGAATAGAAGATATTGTTGCTAACTCTTTGATAAAAAAGGATGTTCAGATATTTTTTCAACATGATTATTGCAATAGAATGAAATCGTCAATTATTACAACTGGCAATGAATTAGTAAAACAAGAAATCTCAACCTTCTCTTCTAAGTTAGATTTAGATGAGTTGTATCAGTATATTTATGATGTAGATGTTTCTACAACAAACCTATTAAAAGAACTTTCCTATGAAGATCTAAAAACTAAAATGACAGAAAAAGATAAAGAAATGCTTCGTTCACTAAAAGTTGTAAGCGATGATGAAAATTCAATTTGGTTAATTGATTATTGGTGTAGTAAAAACATACAAGGTTTAATTCAAATGCCATTTTCAAGACATTGGATAATGCATATTGAAGCTAGCATTCGTATCAAAAACAAAATATTTGAAAAGGAGAAATTAATATAATGATTACTTATAAGGAATTTGATTCGTCCATGATTGAATCAGTAAAGAATATTTATAAAAAAGAATCTTGGAATGCTTATTTAAATGACGATGAAAAACTAATAAGAGCATTTGATAATTCATTATATACTATGGGAGCATTTGATGATTTTAGACTTATAGGTTTTATCAGATGTGTTGGAGATGGAGAACATATTTTGATGGTACAAGACTTAATTATTGATCCAGAATATCAAAAACGTGGAATTGGGACATATCTTTTTAATTCTATAATGCAAAAATACTCTACAGTAAGAATGTTCATAGTTTTGACTGATATAGAAGATGTAGTTGACAACAAGTTTTATAAGTCATTTAACCTAAAAAAATTGGAAGATATGAATATCATAGGATATATGAGATAAATAAACATAATAAATTATGAAAATATTAAATTACTAGTAATTATCAAGAGGTGTTTTTATGGATTTTAGGAAGGTTTTCGATGGCATTCCTGAAGAATTTGATAAATGGAGAACTCGTTATTGTGATGAACTTTTCTTAGATCTTATTGAGTATTCAAAGCTTGATTCTAGTAAAACCTCCCTGGAAATTGGTCCCGGAACAGGTCAAGCTACCGAGCCAATATTAAAAACACGCTGCTCATATTTAGCAATTGAACTTGGTGAAAACCTTGCAAAATACACACAAAATAAGTTTAGTTCATACGATAATTTTGAAATTGTAAATGCTGATTTTGAAAATTATGATTTTGATAATCGCCAATTTGATTTAGTTTATTCAGCTGCCACAATTCAATGGATTCCAGAAGAAATTGGATTTTCAAAAGTTTATGATATCCTAAAAAGCAAAGGAACTTTTGCAATGATGTTAACTCGAACAGATGAAAAAAGTGATAATGAACTTTTGTATTCAAGAATACAGAAAGTATACTCTGAATATTTTCGTCCTGAAAAAGAATATACATGCAATTTAAATTACAACAATACTAAAAAATATGGTTTTACTGATATCAAATGCTTTACTTATCACAAAATAAGAGAACTTAATGCTGATGAGTATATATCATGGATAAGTACACATGCTTCTCATTTAACTCTTACTGAACCTTATAAATCAAATTTTTACACTGGCATCAAGGAAGCTATTTTAAGTTTTGGTAATAATATAAAGCTTTATGACACGATAGTTTTGTATTTAGCAAAAAAGCCTTAATAGTATTAAGGCAAATACAATCTAATAAATTATTTATATGGAGGATTTATTATGAATTTAGACGAATTACGCTTAGATTGTGCGGTTAAACAAAAAAAAGGATTACATTTCATATTAGCATCTATCATTATTTGGTTTGCTGTATTAATCATTCATTTAACATCACTACCTATTTTAACTAAAAATTTATTTACATTTTTCTGTACAGCCCCACTAATGCCTTTAGCATTCTTAATATCCAAACTAGTTAATATAGATTTTCAAAACAAAGAGAATCCCTTAACTAATTTAGGGGTTCTCTTTTCTGCAAATCAAATGCTATACTTATTGATAGCTATGTGGATATATCCAACAGTGCCTGAAAAAATGCTAATGGTACTAGCAATGATTTTTGGAGCGCATTTGTTACCATATAGCTGGTTATATAAATCTAGGTCTTATATGTTTTTATCTATTGTAATTCCAATTTTATCACTTATCGTTGGCTTAAATTTTGCCCCTTATGTACTTGCAGCATTGATGATGGTAATAGAAATTTTATTTAGTATATGTCTCAAAATAGAAAATAAAAATCTTTCGATATAGAGTTATATTTAAAACAGATCATTATATTTTCAGTTATAGGGTTGCTGGAATATTGATCCATAATGGCAAAGTTCTATTACAAAGACCTCAAAATGATACAGTATATTCAATTCCAGGTGGTCATGTTGCCCTTGGCGAAACAAACGAAGAAACATTAGTGCGTGAATTTAAAGAAGAAATAAATGCAGATATAAAGGTAGATGAATTACGATGGGTTGGTGAAATATTCTTTCCATGGGGAGATAAGCCATGTCATCAGATATGTTTATTTTATAATATATTGCTAATGGATAAGATAACTATACCTCTTGATGGAACATTTTTAGGGACAGAGCAATTAGATGATGAGTCATTTAAATTAGAATTCTCTTGGATTGATACTAAAGACATAGAAACTATAGAATTATATCCTATTGAAGCAAAAAAATATCTTACTCAGGGATTAAATAAGGTAGAACATTTTGTTTATGTGGAATGATAATATCATATATAAAAAGCAATCCGTTATTTAAGTTTAACAGATTGCTTTTTTCTTATCTTTTATATATTTTCTTAAGATTTTTCAGATTAAAATGAAGTCCATCAATTCTAAACCCATTATACTTTTTATGAAACAATTACATATTGCATACGCTTTCTACAGGAATAAAATAACTTCTTTTAATATCTTCATCTGTCTTTATTATACCATTTACTCCGTAAACTCTTTTTATTATATTACAATTTATAACCTCTTCACTTCTTCCTTGCGCTATTATCTTTCCCTCATTCATAATTATGATATTATCGCTATATTGCAGTGCCTGGTTTATATCATGGAGTACCATTAAGACAGTAGTTTTATTGTCTTTATTTAACTTCTTAACTATATCTAATACTTGAATTTGATGATATATATCTAAGTAAGTGGTTGGCTCGTCCAAAACCAATATATCAGTCTTTTGTGCTAATGCCATAGCTATAAAAGCTCGCTGCCTTTCTCCACCTGACAAGCACATGACTTCTTTATCAAGAAATTTTTCCATGCCGGTTGATTTGATAGCCCAATGAATTATCTCTTCATCTTCATCATTAAAGCCTTCAAATGCTTTTTTGTATGGCATTCTGCCGTATTTAACAAGCTCATAAACTGTTAAATCACTTGGAACTGAGTTTTGCTGATGGACAGTAGATATAATCTTAGCTAATTCTTTATTTTTTATCTTTCTTATATCTTTTTTATTCACCAGTATATCACCACTTATACTTTTATTTATTCCGCATAGCAAAGAAAGTAATGTTGATTTTCCACTTCCGTTTGGTCCAATTATCGTAGTAATTTTCCCTTCCTCAATATTTAAGTTTAATTTTTTTATAAAAGATTTCCCTTCATAAGAAAAACTTATATTTCTTGCTTCTAGTTCTATTTTAAATCACTCCTCCTCAAAAGATATAAGAAGAATGGTGCCCCTATTATTGACATTATAATTCCTACTGGAATTTCATTAGGCTTCATAATTCCTCTACCAAGAGTATCCCCTAAAAGTAGAAGTATCCCTCCTACTATTCCAGAGAATGGAATTAAATATTTATGATCTGATCCTATAATAATTCTGCACATGTGTGGAACTATCAGTCCAACAAAGGATATTGTTCCACCTATAGCTGTTGATACACTTGATAAAAACACTGCAACTCCTGTTATAAATATCATTTGAAAATCCGTATTTACCCCTAAACTTTTGGCATTCTTTCTACCTAAACTAATAATATTACAGTTTTTGCTTAAAAATAGAGCTGCTATTATTCCAAGAAAAGAATAGAAAAATAGGATTTTTAAATCATTTACTTTTATTGTTGCCAAACTTCCCGTGAGCCATCGTTGGATGCTGTTTCCTCCTATACCTGCACTTGTGGTCATAAGAGAAGTTATTCCTCCTAGAAGTGCATTTACTGCTGATCCAACTAGAACGATACGAATAGGTGATAATTCTCTTTTAAAGGCAAATGTATAAACAACAGCACAGGATATTGCTCCTCCCATAAATCCCATGAGCGGTCTAACCATATTAAGAGATGGTATAAAAATCATTATCAGAACTGTTACAAGGGAAGCTCCTGATGATATACCTGTTATATAAGGATCCGCTAATGGATTTCTTATTACGGCTTGTAAAAGCACACCTGCAACTGCAAGATTGCATCCAATCAATACTGCAGATAGCACTCTTGGAACTCTTATGTCTTTTATTATCTTTATATTACCTTCATTAGCATTATTTAAAAATCCCTCTACTAATTCACTGAAAGATATATTTATACTGCCAACCTTTAAAGAGTATAAAATAAGCCCTGCCAATATTAATAAGGAAGCGACTATATATATTCTTTTCTTTTTTTCACTTATTTTCTTCATATGCCACCTTATATTTCTTTTACTTATATATTATGTCACTTAAAATATCCAATGCTTCTATTACTTTTAAGTTCGCACTCATTCCAAAATAAGTTCTATCTAAAAATTCTACCTTTCCATCCTGCACTGCTTTAATATCTTTCCATGCAGCATCAGTATTTAATGTCTCTTTAAATTCTTTTTCAGTCTTTTCCGGCATTGCATGGGTCATAACTATGATTTTGTCAGGATTCATTTGGGATAAAGCTTCTCTACTATATGAAACAAATGGTCCAGAAGTTTCTTTTACTACATTTTCTCCTCCAACAATTTTAACTAAATTACCAATATAACTTTCCTCTGTAGCAAGCATATTCACTCCACCTGGAGCCGCAAAAACTATCATTATATTTTTAGCTGATTGCGATGATTTTGATGAATCTTTAAAAGAATTCTCCTTCTCTTCTAATTCTTTTAAAATCTTGTCTCCATCTTCAACTTTATTAAATCTTTTTGCTAAATCTTTTATGCTTTTCTTTAGACCATCTACGCTATCTAAATCTACAAATATACTTGGAATATTATTTGATTCAAATAGATTTTTATAGTCTTGTCCAAGAGTATCTGTCGCAACTGTAACTGTTGGATTTAAAGATTTTATTATTTCCATATCTGGATTCATTGGATTTCCTATTTTGGTAGCTTCTTTCGTAGAATCAGGAAGAGTATAGGAGGTTTCGGGAACCCCTGCTAATTTCACTCCTAATTTATCTAATATTTCAACTACAGCTACAGATGTAGCTACAACAGTATCTTTCTGCTCCTCAACAATTGGTTTATCATCTTCTTTTTTTATATTTTTATCAGTTTTTTCCTCATTGCTGCATGCAGACATAGTAAGTGCTGTAGCTATGGCAATAAATAATGTGATCATTCTTTTTATTTTCATATTTTCCTCCTATTTTAAAACTCCTTTAACAATCAATCTTTCTTTTCCTTTTGCTGTACATGTAACTATAGTGATTTCTTTCTTGTCACTATATCCATTTAAAACACTTGTTTCTTCTGGCTCTACTACAAATTTATCTACAACTTCATAAACAAAGTTTCCGTTTAATGCATCTATTACAATTTTATCTCCATTTTTTATTTTATCTATTTCATTAAATACATTTGTATACACAGTGCTACTATGTCCTGCTATTGAAAAATTCCCATTTCCACCAGGCATTGCTGTATTATTGAAATGGCCTATATTATGGGTTATTTCCTCGTTTTCTACTCCCTCGACTATAATTCCCTCTATATTTAAACTTGGAATACTTAGTTTGCCAATTTTATCACCAGATTGTATATTTTTATAGACATCGCTAGATTTGATATTATTGGATTTAATATCAGATACTTTTGACTCTAGCTCACTTTTACTTTTATTTTCTTCTATAAAGTTAATTAGCTTAAAACTAAAGGCTGATATTAAAATAATAAAGCCTGCTAAAATTAAAATATTGGATTTTATTTTTTTCATAATATCTCCCTTAGATATTTAAATTTAAAAAAGGAGAAAATTCTCCTTTTTATTAATCTTATTTTTTCTTTCTTAGATAAGCTCCTGATCCAATCAATGTTGAACCTAACATAAACAACAAACTGCTATCTACCATTCCTCCAGTTTGTGGAAGAGTCTTAACGGAATATTCTTTTATAAACTTTAATGTATCTTTGTTTAATGTCACATCAAACTCTACATCTCTGCCCATAGGTGCTACATACATTTTTACTTTTATTCTTGCATCTAAATTTGGAATTTCAAATCTAAATGTAGCTTTCTTTCCGTCATCTGACACTTTCTTATACGATATCTCCTGATTATTTATAAAAAATCTATGTTTGCTCATATATTCTATGCCACTAAAAGTTAGATTTAAATATCTTTTACCTTCCACTTCCTCTATATAGGATAACTTATCAAGATATTGTCTTGCCATAGACTGTCCTATAGAATTCTTATCTTGGTAATGAACCTCATTAGTTATAGAATATAGTTTTCCTTTTACAACCTTTATTTCAGTTTTATTTTCATCTACACTTGGTTTTGTTTCAGTAGTTCCTGGATTAATAGTTTCTTCTTCTGGCTTTGATGTGGAAGTATCATCAATTTTTGTAAGCGTATTTTCCAATAGCGAAGTTTTAAATGTAGTTGTTCTTCCCATAATGCTAACCGCTACGCTAACTCTTATATCAGAATTAATGGAAGGAACTTTAATAACAGCCTCTGCTTTTTCTCTATTTAAGTCCACTTCAACTTCTTTGCCATCTACAGTGATATTAACATCTCCAATAAATTTAAATTGATCTTTATTGAACTTTAGTGTCAATAGTTTTTCATCATCTTTTATTTCTAAAAACGAAACTTCTTCTAAAGTCTTTCTAGCCATTTCATTACCAATTTGAGCATTTCCATCGCCTATATATTCAACAGTATTTTTTATAGAATATTTTCCTTGCTCTAAATTATCTTTAACTATATCTTTTACTGTAACACTAACTTTTTTTCTTGTTTCTAATCCGGTCTTATCTACAGCTTTATACTCAACATCATATGTTCCAGCTTTTATTGCTACATTTCCTTTTAAGAATTTGCTTGTATCTGAAACAATTTCTACATTAACTTCTCCATCTTCTTTATCAGAAGCTTTAACTTTATCTAACAAATTCAAACTATCTCCTATGGTTATGCTTATATCACTTGCTTCTATAGTTGGCGCCTCATTTTCTAGTTCCATAGTACCTATATCTTGAGTTACATAAAATGATACTTTTCTATTCATCATAGTTATGAACATGTCCACTCTTAACTTTTCATTTATAGAATCTGATTCAAATGTGGCAGATTTTTTTTCATCATTTATTTTTGCCTCTAATTCCTTATCTCCCGAGAAAATTTTTATATCCTTCATAAACTGATATAGCATATCATTAAAAGAGAATGTAATCCTATATTTTCCGTTTTCGATCTTAACATTAGTATTCTCTTTCAAGGCATTTCTTGCCATGCTGTTTCCTGTTTCATTAGATGGGTCTATATATTCTGTTTTATTTTTAACATGGTATATTCCATCTTTATATCCACTTTTATGCTCAATTCCGATGCTTCTATTTCCTTCTGCAGCATACACTTTAATAGGAGCCGTTCCTAAAACTACTCCCATCACCAATGCACCTGCTATCAATTGCTGTATTTTTTTACTAATCATTTTTCTCCCCCTTATTCTTGACTTTTCCAATTAAATAATTGATAATTATTTATAATTGATAATCATTTTCATTAATATTATTGTACCATGTTTTTTCCTTAACATTTTGTACAATATTACTTTTTATTAATACAATATTACTTTTATATAAGGAGATTTTAAGGTGTGTTCAATTAATTATGTTTGTAAATTGTTTAATACTTGTACTAACATTCCTATAAAAGCTTTTGATAAAAATTATAATCAATTAGGAGAATCTGGTCATACTAAAGATAGTTTAGAAATATTAAAAAATATTCATCTTAAAGACAGGCTTCTAACATGTACTTTTCACTCAAACTCATATGTTATCTGTCATAAAAATAATATTATAATTCCATTAATTAGATTAGATACACCGTCAAAAGATAATATTTATTTTGCAATAGGACCATTCTATGTTGATTTAGCTATACCTAAATATAATATTCCTTTAAGAAGTAGAGATTGCATAAGTTATTTGACACAATTCATATTATTAATTTTTGAAAAAAATTTTTTAACATCCTCAAATGGCGTAAATTATTCTATCTATGTCATAGATACTATAGATTATATCCATCAAAACTATAGTAGCAATTTGAATGTTGATACTATATGCAGACATATTAAAATCAGCAAAAATTATCTTTGTAATATATTTAAAAAAGAAACAGGTGATTCTATCATAATGTTTTTAAATAAGTATAGAATTGAAAAGAGTAAGAATTTTTTGAAAGATAGATCTTATTCAATACTAAATGTGGCTATTTCTGTAGGTTTCAAAGACCAAAGTTATTTCTGTAGAACCTTTAAAAAATACACAGGCATATCACCATCAGAGTATAGAAATCAATTTTTATCATAAAAAATAAGGAAGTGATTACTCCACTTCCTTACATATATCAATATTAAAATTCATCTACCACTTCATAGTGGTCTTCCTTCCATATAGCTGGTTTACTTTTTTTGCTTTTCATTACTCTTATAAAATCTTCTAATGTAGTAACGTCTTCTGGAATCCAAGTTACATATTTTCCCACTGCAGATTCCCAGTGAGAATCACTAGCTCCTACCATCTGTAGTCCAAGCTCTTTACAGTATTTTAGAGCCTTTCTATTAGCTTCCATATCAGTACTTCCATTTAAAACTTCAATTCCACCTAATCCTTTAACAGTCTTTAAGTTTTCTTCAAGTCCTCTATTATTATTTCTAAAAGGATGACATGCTACGCAAAATCCATTTTGTTCATTCACCAAATCTATAAACTTCTGAGCTTCTATTCTTTTCTCTGGAAAGCTGTCTATTCCCCAAGCTGTTATATCTCCTTGAAGAGACAAATATTCAACGCCTACAAAAATAGGAAATCCAATTTTCTTTGAACAATCTTCAGCGAATTCCTTTAATCCCATGCTATCATGATCCGTTATACAAATAGCATCAAGTCCTTTTTCTTTCGCTAATTCGACTATACGTTCTAATTTTAAAAAGCTGTCTTTCGAACAAGTTGACTCATGCATATGTAAATCTATAAGCATAAAAATAACTTCCTTTCAAATTATCTATAAATATATATCATATTTTGAGAAAGTATATCATGTTGGACAACCTAAATCAACATGTAATCACCTAGATTATGTAAAAAATATATCAATATTATATTTTTCTATATATATATAATTATCTATAGAAAATTAAAATATATAAATTTTCTAAACATGTTGCATATATAATAAATTTTAGTTAGACTTTAGACGTAGATATTACAATTTTCAATGTTTTACGAAATATTTTGTATATTCATGAAACATTCTTAAGAAACTAATATAAAATCGATTACGAGGTGGCAAAATGAAAAAATTAAGAATTGTATCTTTCTTATTGGCTGCTACTATGGGTCTTACTTTAGCAGGATGCGGAACCAGTAAAAAAGATGAAACTGCAGATAAAGATGCAAAATTAGAAGAAAATTTAGTGATCTATTCAACACATCCAGAAAACTTACTTCAAGAAGTTTCAGATGCATTTACCGAAAAAACTGGTGTAAAAGTTGAATTTGTTAATTTAAAAGGTGAATTAGCTGATCGTGTTAGAGCAGAAAAGGAAAATCCTCAAGCAGATATAATGTTTGGAGGTGCATCTTCATTATTTATGGAAATGACAAATGAAGGTCTTTTTCAGTCAACAACTCCATCTTGGGCAAGTGAACTTGACCCAATGTTTAAAGATAAAGATGGAGCATGGTATGGAACAATAAAGACTCCTGTTATGATGTTCTATAACACATCAATGTTATCTAAGGATAAAGCTCCAAAAGATTGGTCTGATCTTACAAAACCTGAATACAAAAACTTAATAGTTTCAAGAGATACAGCATCATCTTCTATACGTTCAACTTTAATGGCATTGATATATGGCTATGAAAAGGAAGGCAAGATTGACGATGCATGGACATATCTTAAAGGTTTAGACGCAAATATGAAAAATTACTATAATAATGATACTATGTTATTCCAAGCTATAGGTAAAGATGAAGCTGCTATAGGATTTTCTGTATTAAGTGCTATAACTCAAAATAAAGATAAAAATAACATGCCTTTAGAAGTCATAGATGCTAAAAGCGGTTCTGTTGTAATAACAGATGGTATAGCAGCAATAAAAAATGCTCCTCATCCAAATGCAGCAAAAGCTTTTGTTGAATTTGCAGGAAGCGCAGAAATGCAGTCTAAGGTAGCTAATGATTTTGGTCGTATACCAACATTAAAATCTGCTCTTAAAGATTCTCCTGAGTGGATGCAGACAGAATATAAAGCTATGGACACAGACTGGTCTGTTGTATCTAAAAATCAAAGCCAATGGCTTCAAAAATTTGATAATGAAATATTAGATGCAAATAAAAAGGTTACTAAAAAATAATATAACAGCTTTAAGCCGAAAATAGTAAGGAAGAAATTCCTCACTATTTTTTGTGCTATAAAAAAGGAGATATTATGGGAAAAGTTATTTTAAAAGATATAAATCATAGCTTCGGAAAAACCGAAGTACTTCATAATATAAATTTAGAAATACAAGATGGCGAACTTTTTACTCTTCTAGGGCCTTCTGGATGTGGAAAGACTACGCTTCTTAGAATTATTGCAGGTTTCATAAAGCCAACAACGGGTTCTATTCTTTTAAATAAAGATAATATAACGTCTCTTCCATCTGAAAAAAGAAATATAGGAACAGTATTTCAAAACTATGCTCTTTTTCCAAATATGAATGTAGAGGACAATATTCTTTATGGATTAAAAATAAGGAAACTTAATAAAACTGAATTAGATCATCGTCTAAAACATTATCTTGATTTGGTTGGAATGTACGAATATAGAAAGAGAAAAATATCAGAGCTATCTGGTGGACAACAGCAAAGAGTTGCACTTGCTCGTTCTTTAGCAATTGAGCCTAATGTGCTTCTTTTAGATGAACCAATGTCGAATCTTGATGCTGCTCTTCGAGAAAAAATGAGAGAAGAAATTCGTAGTCTCCAGCAAAAACTAAAAATAACCACTCTTTTTATAACTCATGATCAGAGGGAAGCACTTTCTATTTCAGATAAAATTGCCGTTATAAAAGATGGTAGATGTATTCAACAGGGAACTCCAGAAGAAATATATAATTCTCCTATAAATGAATTCGTTGCAAACTTTGTTGGTGAATCTACTATATTATCAAAAGATGAAGCCTCTGCTTTTGGAATAAAGACTGAACAAAATTCTCTTTATATCCGCCCTGAAAAATTTAAGCTTCTTCCAATAGATAATAGCTATGGTCTTGAAGGAAAAGTATTAAAAAAGACCTTTAATGGAGGTTTTATCGAATACAAAGTATCTGTTTCAAACAAGGTCCTTTCTATAATTCAATTAAATGATGGACATATAAAAAATGTTGGTGACTTAGTTAAAGTTACATTAATTAATTATTAATAGAAAGGATTGGTAGTTTTGAATAAAGAAAGCTTGCTTTTAAGACGAGTTTTAAAAGTAATATTTTATTTTGCTGTGTTTTGGTTCTTAATAGGATTTGTTTTTTTACCAATGCTAAATACGGTATTTTCAAGTTTTGAAACTGATAGCGGCATGAATTTTGGAAATTATATTGAATTTTTTAAAAATCCCAATAGCTTTCAAATAGTTAAACAAACCTTTATAATGGGACTCTTTACTGCAATTATCTGTGGCTTAATAGGAACCGCATTGGCTTTTTACATGAGTTTTGTAAAAGTTAAAAATAAAAAACTTATTAATGCCCTTTTGCTAAGTCCTATGATGGTGCCAGGATTAATAATTGTAATTGCATTTATTCAACTATACGGAGAAAGCGGAATAATAACAAAGGCATTGCAATGTATCTTTAATCTTTCAGAAGTTCCATATAATTTCAATGGTCTTAGCGGTATCTTGTTTGTTCATGCTTGTACTCAATACACATATTTTTATTTAAACACTTCTATAGCTTTGAAATATGTAGATTACTCTACTATTGAAGCAGCGAGAGGTATAGGTGCTTCTAAAATAAAAATCCTATTTACTATAATAATTCCATCAATAGCTCCAGCTTTATTGTCTTCGGCTATAGTGACGTTTATCTCTGGAATAGGTTCCTTTTCAGCTCCTAATCTCATAGGTGGAGGTTACAGGGTTTTAACTACCCAAATAGTTCGCTCAAAAGCAAATAATTTTATGAATATAGCATCCCTTCAAGTGGTTATACTGCTTATTATGGGGCTATCAGTAATGATGATTATTCAGTATTACGAAAAGAAATATACTTTTGAATCATCAGTAAGAAATGTTCCAATTGAAGCAAAAGAAATTAAAAATCCTGCTTTAAGATACATCTTGAAAATACTCTTGACAATAATCCTATTAGTCATCATACTCCCAATAGCAGGAATAATATTTTTATCCTTTGCAGAGAAAGGATCAATGATGGTAGAAATCTTCCCTAAGGAGTTTACTTTTGATAATTATATAAAAATATTTTCAACAGCCAGAGTATTAAAACCTTTTATAAATAGTATCACAATGTCATTTATAACAGTAATAGTTTTACTTGTAATTACATTGCCATTATCATATTTTCTGGCCAAAAATAAAACTAAATATAATTCAGTTGTGCTATTTTTAGCAATGCTTCCTTGGGCTATGCCTGTGAGTACTATTGGAATCAACCTAATTAATTCCTTTAATGTGAAAAATATATTTTCATTCAATACATCACTTATAGGAACCTTTTGGATTCTTCCACTAGCTTATATAATAATTTCTCTACCATTAATGATAAGAACTAACAAGATAGCCATGGAAAGCTTCAATATTTCACTAGAACATGCATCTAGAAGTCTTGGTGCAGGACCAGTCAAAACTTTTATAAGTATTACAGCCCCTGTAGTTATGCCAGCTATAATTTCAAGTGCTGCTTTAGTATTTATCCGTACTATAGGTGAATATACCTGTTCTGCTCTACTATATGGAATATATAATCGTCCGATTTCTATAGCTATGGTAAGTTCTATGCAAGAGTATGACATTGAGCTGTCAATGGCCTATGGAACTTTGACCATCCTTGTATGTCTTATGGCTATGTTTATAATAATGAAATTTGATAAAGAAAAGACTATCTAGAAAAAACACAGTAAAATTACGAACTAATGCTAACATAAAAAAGAGATGATAGATAAAATTTTATCATCTCTTTTATTCATTAAATTTTCTCTCTAAAATTTCTTTTAACTCTTTATATAAAGTTTTCCCAGATTTATTTTTGGGTATCTCATCTACAAATGCAACAGAAAAAGCATGAGGATTAAGCCTTGTTTTTTCTTGAAGATATTTTATCATTTCATTTTCTATGTCATGAGTTTCAGAAATTACAGCTATAAATAATTTATCATCCACTCCTGTACATGCAACATCTACATCTTCAAATCTTTGTTTTAAAAGTTGCTCTACTTCGTCTAAATTCACCCTATTGCCATATATCTTTAAAAATCTCTTTTTTCGTCCAACTATATAATAAAAACCATCTGAGTCTCTCTTTGCTAAATCTCCAGTAAATAAAACTCCTTTTCTTTCATCACCCTTCGCAAGGTCACTTCTCTCTTTAGCATATCCTAAGGTAACATTAGGTCCACGATATATCAATTCCCCTATAGTATCCACTGTAGTTATTTCTTTACCATCATCATCTATAATAGAAAATTCTCCACCTGGTATTGCAAGTCCTATACTTCCACATTTCTCTAAAGAATACTGAAAAGGAAGATAAGACATCCTTGCAGTAGCTTCTGTTTGACCATACATTACTATAAATGCCTTTTCATTTTTCTCGGCATACTCTGCAAATTCTCTATGAAGTCTTTCTGGAAGCTTTCCTCCTGCTTGAGTGATTGTTTTTAAAGACGGAAGCTCCATTTTAGTAAATCCAAGTCTTCTTAAAATTTGATAGGTATAGGGAACTCCTCCAAAGGAAGTTGCTTTCTGCTCTTTAAGAAAGTTCCAAAATTCCTTTTCAAATAATGAGTATTTAGTTAAAAGTATGGTAGCTCCTACCAGTACGTGGCTATTTATCATAGATAGTCCATAGGTGTAATTCATAGGAAGCGTCGTTATAGGTCTTTCTTCCTCAGTAAGATTTAAATATTCTGCAATAGATTTTGCATTGCTGTCTATATTTTTATAGCTCTGCCTTACGAGTTTCGCTCCGCCAGTACTTCCTGATGTAGTCATTAAAAGTGCTATTTCATGATTTAAAATTGTTTCTTCTTGCTGATCGATGTAATAAAAATCATATTTATATTCATGAAATAAAAGTTTACCTTCATCTATGCTAATGCCCATGTTCTCAGGTATTACAATGTAATCAGGTTTGTATATATCACATAAATTTTTCAACATATCATTTCCCATATGAGAATCTAATAAAAGTGGTACTACTTTATTTCTCAGGGAACTTAAATATGTCATAACAGAACCTATGGTATTTTCACAAAGAAGAAATAAAAGCTTTCTAGGCTTTAAATAGTACGATACCTTTTCTGAAAAGTGATCTAAATCAGCATAGGTAACCTTACTTCCTTTATCATCTATAAGCATTATCCTATTTTTGTACTGAGAATTTTTTTCAAAATACATCATATTCATACCCTCACTTTTACATGATACTTCTCGATAACCTCTCAATTAGATTCATACCATCCCACACAACATTCATGTCCATTGCTTGTCCAATAGGTACAATTCTATCAATACCTTTTAAGTGGTTTTCTATTACAAAGTTTATAAGATAGTTTTTGTCAAAACCTTCATAAGTTAAGGTTTGAACTCTTTCATTCACATAAGATTCTATTTCTTTTATATTTATTAATTCATATTGAAAAAACAATCCAAACCTGCCGTTTAAACTTTCTATATTTGCTGGTACTTCTTTTAAGTCAACTACATATAAAAGATTATCATATCTTTTAACTCTCTGTATTTCTTCACAATTAATAGCACATTCACATAGAGTGGAGTATTTTAAGCTCACTTTATTTTCACTAAGGTTGTACAATTTCGAAGCCTCTTTATAAACAAACTTCCACCACTTATTTTGTGCTTCTCTTTTCTCCTTGCTATTCCCTCCGCTCCAAAAAATAATTTTAGGACTAGAACAAGCATTTTGGTCCATGTTGTAGGTATCATTGTAAAACTTGTGTGCAAGTATTTCTAATTCTTCTTTTTCCATATTCAAAATATAAAGTGTGTTCAATATACATAGTGAATATCTATTGGGAAATATTATTTCCTTTGCCATAAGCTTTAATGGAGATTTTCTAATTTCATTTATAGCTTTATCTCCACCCCAAATCACTCTTCCATTACATAAATCAGAGTATCCATCTGTTATACTTTTGTTCTTTTCATAAGTTATTATAGATGTTTTCTTTTTTATATTTTCATATTTAGGATTCCTAAACAACTCTTGTAATAGTCCACAAATTTCCATGGCAGTATCAGAATTTCTTTTAGAAATTCGAACAACATTTGCATTTCCAGATAATAATCCTATAGCAAAAGAATAGGCAAATACTGTTGAAATATTTGATGGAGCTATATGAAATATCAATCCTAATCCAATTTTATTTTCTTCATTATCATATTTCTTTTTCATATCTAATAAATGAGATTTACGACACCAAAATCCAAAGGCTGCTGCTTCTTCATTTCTCCTTAGAACTTCATTTCTTCTAATACATTCTGATAATTCATTAAGAAAATCTATGATTTCATCACTAAATGCCCTCATAGGAAATATCACTGGTCTCTCAACGCCAGCAAGACATTTTATCTCATTAAGTATTTCCATATTTGAAGCTTTATGAAAAAAGTTGCATTTAAATACATCAACCTCATCTTCATATCTCATAGGTATCACTGCACCCCCTTATTTCTGCCGCTTTAATACGACCTGTCACTTCAAAATATTTTCCTTTCCTCCCACAAGGACAATCATCAATTCCCAAAATAACACCTTTATCTTCTGTAAGTATAGAATGTCCTGGATAGGATTCAGCCATAGGAGAAATAACCTGTATCACGCCCTCCTCTCCAATATCACAAATTTCAAAATCTCTCATTTTTCTAGTAATAATTTCTGAATAACTACTGACATGAAGATGACCATATTCACATTCCATGTAAATGCAGCCAGTCTGTTCTACCATGCCGTAATAATTGTGAACATTATCTATTTTGCAGATATTTCTTAATTCACTTTTAAAAACTTCCTTACTTACAGCCTTATCTTTAAGTTTCTTCCATCCTCCACCATGAATCAAAATTCCATTAGATAAATCTATATCTATACCTTCTCTTTTCAGTACCTTATAGAAATATTCCCATATCATATATGTAAATCCAAAGATCAAAATCTTTTCGTCTTTATGTTTTTCTAAAAAACTTTTAACCTTTTCCACATCAAATCTCATCTCTTTATCTAATGCATAGATACGCTGTGATGCAAAAATAGAAAACCCAAGAATTCCAGCACCTCTTGCTGAAAACATTGCTCTGTTTTTTAATACCTCTGGTGAATCTATTATTATCATAGGAATTCGCTTTGGTCCTATAAAATCACTCACAATATTAAATAAAGTTTTTTGCTGATATTCTGCTGTTTTTTTATCTAAAAATATTTTTGATACCTCTTGACCTGTGGTACCTGAAGATGTCATCACTTTAAATATATCTTCCTCATCTATGCTAAAAAGGCCATACTTTTTAAACAGCGTTACTGGAATCATAGGAATCTCTTTTAGTTCATTTATACTTTTTTCATCGTAGCACAGCATATCCAAAATATTTCTGTAAGATTTACAAAACTTTTTATGATATGCAGTAAGCTCTTTCATGTAAGAAATATAATATTTTTCCTTTTCTTCTTGGTTCATTGAATACGGCTTTTCTTGAAGTAACAAATCATAATTCATGATTTCTCATCACATCCTCCGTCAATATAAACTCTTTACCATGCCCAGGAAATACTTTGATTCCAATAGGTAAAGATTTAAGCCATGGTTTGGCTTTACTTTCATAGTCTATTGAGCTTCCGCTTGGAAGTCTCGTTATGACTTTTTCTTCTAATAAATAATCTCCACTAAACAGATTTTCATCATCCATAACTATACAAGTACTTCCCAAGGTATGCCCTGGCAATGAAAACATCTTAAGTTCATGATTTGCAAACTTAATTACTTTTTCAGTTTTGAAAGTTTCATCTGCTGGTCTGCATACAAATGGTTTATAGCTATTAATAACCTTTTCTTTATTTTTAAAATAGAGATACACTTCCATCATCCTAGACATATTTTGCTTATCATTTTGAATTCCGTAGCTACATTCCTCACTCGCAATAAGCGTTACTTTATAATGCTTGCGGAGTTCTTCTAACCCCTGCATATGGTCACAATGCTCATGAGTCAAAATAACAATCTGAGGCTCCAACTCTTTTTCCTCTAATACACGTTTTATCATTAAAAAATTATTTGGGTCAATTATTAAAGCCTTTTTATTTTCCTCTATAATATAGCAGTTACTGGTTGTTAGTTTGTCCTCTAATCTTAAAATCTCTGTCATATCTAATCACTCTCTATAATTAATTTATTTCAACACCATACTTTCCTAAAACTATCTTACCTTTTTCATAAGATGTGAAATCAAGAACATCTGGTGTCTCCATCATTATATCAAATGCTTCCTCTAATGCAGACATAAGTTCCATATGTCCAACTGAATCCCATTCCTCAAAGCCACGATAACGAAGCTTAGGAAGTTCTTCTACCTTCTTATTAAATGAAACCATAAAAATCTTATTGTACTTTTCTAAATTTGTCATATTCCCCATCGCCTTTCTAATCTTTGTTTCAAGCTAAATTTTTAACTAAAAATAAATTTTTCATCATCATTTGAGTGCATTTTCCTTGAACTAATATATCGCCATTTTGATTTTTACAAATTCCTTTAAACTCTCCAATGTAATGCCTTTTATACTCTTCACACCTTGAAAATGTAACTTCTGTGGTGATTTTATCCCCTATAAAGGCCGGCTTTAGAAATTCAAGTTCTTCTTTCATAAGTATTGTTCCTGATCCAGGAAGGTCCATACCCATAATAGTTGATATAAAACTTGCAACAAATACTCCATGAACTACAGGCTTTAAAAACCACTGTTTAGCTGCAAATTCTTTATCCATATGCATTCTATTATAGTCACCAGTCAGCTTAGCAAAGCTTATTAAATCCTCCTGCGTTATTGTTCTATTCATTTCTTTTTTTTCACCAAGGATTAATTCCTTTCTTCCCTGAAGAGCAGGTGGTAATTTATCATTAATTGGATTTTTCCATTTGATATCTTCTTCCTCTCCTATTTCATTTTGCTCTTTTTCTAAATAGTCTCTCACCATATCAAAATCTTTGAAACTCTTTAAAATAAACTTCTTTTTTAAAGAAATTAAGTCCTCTGAATCAGCACACGACCTGGAACATCCACATATAATGAGCCAAATGTCGCATACCTTCTTATCTTTTTGGGTTACATAACTATGCTCTGGAAACTTGGCTTTTATCTTTTCAACACACTGTATTCTATTATATCTTGGATTACATCCTCCGCAGAATTTAATTCCAATATCCATATCTTTCTCCTTTAATGTAATATCTCATGATTCAATATTTTCTTTGCCATATCTATAAGCTCTGGACTTACCTCATTTACTAATACTACATCCTTAACCTCATCGCACTTATCCATTACTGCTTTTTTTATGATTTCTTCAGTAGTTATATTTGCTGAAGGACATCCTGAACACTTTCCTGTGAGCTTTATTTTTAAAATTCCATCTCTATATTCTAATATTTTAACGTTTCCTTCATGACTTAACAAAATCGGTCTAACATCATTTTCTAATATATTTTCTATCTTCTTTATCATTTTAACTACCTCCTATTAACTATTATATAGTAGCAAATATAATGCCAATTATTTTTAGCAATATGAAACTATATATTACCTCATTCCATTTTATTTAGTTATCTTTACCATGAAAAATCGTTGCATTTATGAAGTACAGTTGCATTTATGCAACGATATCTTATTTCACCTTCAACCATTTATCCTCTTTTTTATTGTTTTACAAGAGTTTTGTAGTAACTTTTATGAATTTTCTGTTTTGGCACAGCATTTGCTTAATAAAAAAGTATAGACAATTTAAATTATAAAAAATAAATTTTAAATAAGAGAGGATGATTCATTATGGCATTAATGACAGGTGAACAGTATATCGAAAGTTTAAGAAAGTTAAATCTTCAAATTTATATGTTTGGAGAAAAAATTGAAAATCCTGTGGACAATCCTATTTTGAGACCATCATTAAATTCAGTTAAGGCAACTTATGATCTTGCACAAATGCCAGAGTATGAGGATTTAATGACTACTACTTCAGTACTTACTGGTGAAAAAATAAACCGTTTCACACACATTCATCAAAACACAAGTGATTTGATAAAGAAAGTTAAAATGCAAAGACTTTGTGGACAAAAAACTGCTGCATGTTTCCAAAGATGTGTTGGAATGGATGCCTTCAATTCAGTTTTCAGTACTACTTTTGAAACAGATGCTAAGCACGGAACTCACTATCATGAAAACTTTAAGAAATTCTTACAGTACGCACAAGAAAACGATTTAACTGTTGATGGTGCTATGACTGACCCTAAAGGAGATAGATCACTTGCTCCTCACGCTCAAGCTGATCCAGATCTTTTTCTTCATGTTGTTGAAAGAAGACCTGATGGTATAGTTGTTCGTGGTGCTAAAGCTCACCAAACAGGTATAGTTAATTCTCATGAAGTATTAGTAATGCCGACTATATCTATGGGTGAAGATGATAAGGACTACGCTGTTTCTTTCTCTATCCCTACAGACACTGAAGGCATAATTATGATTATAGGACGTCAATCTTGTGATACACGTAAGCTTGAAGGTTCATCAATAGATGTTGGAAACTCTGAGTTTGGCGGAGTCGAAGCACTTACTATATTTGATGATGTTTTTGTTCCAAACGATAGAATATTCTTAAATGGTGAATATGAATTTGCTGGTGTTTTAGTTGAACGTTTTGCTGGATATCATAGACAATCTTATGGCGGATGTAAAGTTGGTGTTGGTGATGTTTTAATAGGAGCTGCTGCTGTTGCTGCTGAATATAACGGAGCACAAAGAGCTTCTCACGTCAAAGATAAATTAATTGAAATGACTCATTTAAACGAAACTTTATATTGCTGTGGTATAGCTTGTTCAGCAGAAGGTAGTCAAACTAATTCTGGAAACTATATGATAGACCTATTACTTGCAAACGTATGTAAGCAAAACGTAACTCGTTTCCCTTATGAAATAGCTCGTCTTGCAGAAGATATTGCTGGAGGTCTTATGGTTACAGCTCCTTCTGAAAAAGACTTAAGAGATCCTAAACTAGGTGCTTACATTGACAAATATCTAAAGGGCGTAAATTCTGTTACAACTGAAAATCGTCTTCGTATATTAAGATTAATAGAAAACTTAACTTTAGGAACTGCTGCTGTTGGATATCGTACAGAATCTATGCATGGAGCTGGATCTCCACAAGCACAAAGAATAATGATCGCTCGTCAAGGAAATTTAGCAATGAAGAAGAAGCTTGCTAAAGCCATTGCAAAAATAGAAGAATAGTCATCCTTTAGGAGGTACAATAATGAGTTGGAAAGAAATATATAATTCACGACTTATGTCAGCTGAAGAAGCTGTAAAGAAGGTTCCTAGCAACAGTCGTGTGGTTGTAGGACATGCTGTTGGAGAACCTGCATATTTATTAAGCGTCATGGCTGAACATAAAGAGTGGTACGAAAATGTTGAAATATTCCATATGGTTTCATTTGGTAAAAATGAATATTGTAATGAAGGTATGGAAAAACACTTCCGTCATAATTCTCTATTTGTAGGCGGAAATACACGTAAAGCTATACAAAGCGGACGTGGAGACTATACACCTTGTTTCTTCTCTGAAATACCAAGGCTTTTTGAGGAGCAGCTTCATCCTGATGTTGCTCTCATCATGGTAACCCCTCCAGATGAAAATGGTAAAGTTAACTTAGGTGTTTCTGTAGACTATACAAAAGGAGCTGCTAAGAACGCTAAGCTTGTAATTGCACAAGTTAACGATCAAATGCCTTATACCTACGGAGATTCTCTTTTAGATGTTTCCGAAATAGACTGCTTCGTAGAACATTCAAATCCTATTCCAGAAGTTCAACCTGCAGTTTTAGGCGAAATTGAAAAAGCTATAGGCCGTAACTGTGCTACTTTAATCAAAGATGGAGATACACTTCAGCTTGGTATTGGAGGAATTCCAGATGCTGTTCTACTTTCATTAAAAGATAAGAAGAATCTAGGAATACACTCTGAGATGTTCTCTGATGGAGTTGTAGAACTAGTAAAGGCTGGAGTAATAAATGGTTCTGAAAAAGAGCTTCTTCCTGGAAAAATGGCTGTTACCTTCCTTATGGGAACAAAGAAATTATATGATTTCGTAGACCATAATCCTGATGTTGCTATGTATACAGTAGATTATATAAATGATCCTGTTGTTATAGCTCAAAATAACCATATAGTATGCATCAACTCTTGTGTTCAAGTAGACCTTATGGGTCAAGCATGCTCAGAAGCTGTCGGACTTACTCAAATAAGTGGAGTTGGAGGCCAGGTAGACTTTATAAGAGGTGCTGCTATGGCTAAAAACGGTACTTCAATCTTAGCAATGCCTTCTACAGCTGCTAAAGGTAAAATATCAAAGATTGTTCCATTTTTAGATGAAGGAGCAACAGTAACAACTTCTCGTAATGATATAGATTACGTAGTTACTGAATATGGAATTGCTCATTTGAAAGGTAAAACTCTTCGAGAAAGAGCTAAATCATTAATAGATATTGCACATCCTGACTTTAAAGAAGGGTTGATTGCAGAATATGAAAAGAGATTCCATTGTTCATATAAATAATATTTAAATCTTAGTCCATTAAGCAATCCACACAAATAAAACATCTGTATGTTATTAATTCATACAGATGTTTTATTTATCTAATTTATCAATTTATATTATTCCATAGTACCATTAATCTGCTCTAAATGCTCACTATATTTTTGCCTCTTTCTAACAAAAGTAGATGCATTCATTCCAAGGCTTTCTGCTGCCTGTCTTACGTTGCCATAAGTTTCATATGCATTATTTATATATTCTAGCTCTAAAGCTTCTAATGCACTCTTCAAATCTTTATTTGGATTTATGACATGAGTTTTAATTTCACCTCTGCATCTTTTATTTTGAATAGGAATACTATCTATAGTTATTTCATCTCCATTGCTTATTATAATTGCTCTTTCTATTATGTTTTTTAATTCCCTTATATTTCCCGGCCAATTATAATTTTTTAATATCTGTTCAGCTTCCATAGAAAAACGTTTACTAAACCCATATTTTTTATTTAAATTACTTATAAATAATTCCGATAACGGTACTATGTCTCCTGTCCTTTCCCTTAACGGCGGTATATTTATAGGGAACACCATTAGCCTATAGTATAAATCTTCTCTAAAACTCTTCTCCTTCACCATTTTTTCAAGATTACGATTTGTTGCCGCAATAATACGTACATCTATCTTTATTGGCTGACTCCCCCCTATACGCTCTATCTCCTGCTCTTGAAGAACACGAAGTAATTTTACTTGCATAGACATTGGAAGTTCTCCTATTTCGTCCAAAAATATAGTTCCTTTATCTGCTACTTCAAATAGTCCCATCTTTCCATTTTTATTTGCTCCAGTAAAGGCTCCTTTTTCATAACCAAATAATTCACTTTCTATTAAATTAGCTGGTATTGCTCCACAGTTGATTTTGATAAAAGACTTATCTTTTCTTCTACTGTTCTGAAATATGTATTTTGCAAATACTTCTTTTCCAACACCAGTTTCTCCCAAAAGCATTACAGTTGCATCTAATGGAGCCACTTTATCTGCTAATAGTAATGCTGCTAAGGATCTTTTATCATGAACAACCATATTGTCATCCATAAGCTTTTCCCTAACATGTTCTAGTTCCTGTCTTAATTTAATCTCTTCCTGAGTTTTCTTTTGGACTTCTTCCTTTAGATTATATAGTTCCGTTAAATCACGTACATTGGTGACTACCATGATAATCTTACCCTTATTATCATATACGGGTGAGCTGGTAATCAAAGCTTTACGTCCAGTTTTAAACTCTTGCTGCAGTGTGATGACTCTACGCTCTTTTATTGCCATTAAAGAACCTGAAACTGAAATCACATTATGTTTCACAAGTTCATGCATGCTATGTCCTAATACTTCCCTTTTTCTTAGCCCTGTTATATTCTCATAGGATCTGTTGACTTTAATGGTATTAGCTTGTCCATCAGTGATATATATGCCATCAAATGAGTTTTCGATAATAGCATCCAATTTATCATTAGCTTCTTTTGTGTTTGAAAACATTTCCACATTTATTTTTTCTTTCGAAAATTCATCTGTTTTATCTATCTGCGGCTTTTTCATTAAAACACCCCTTTTCTAGATAATTTAGATAATTTCATGTTATCACATTTAGAGACACCTCTCAATAAACATTATTAATTCCTCTACATCTTTCTTAACAATCTACAAATTTAATATCAATTTATTTTATAACGCATGAAAAATGGTGGGATTATTACTCTAAATAATCCTCACCATTTAATATTAAGCTAACTATTTAAATATTAGTGTTATGCTTCTAATTTTTCTAATTTTATAGGCTCTGGATTTTTGAAGTTACCCTTTATTAATATATAAATAACAACTCCAACTGCTAGACCCCAGCTTGCTCCAGATGTTGCTAAAACTGCAGCCATAACACCAGCAATACCTCTTTCCATATCTGTAGAAATCATTGAAAGTCCTATCTTACAACAGACATATCCCTGTACTATTAATGTAAGAGAAAGAGCCGCTGGAAGTATTGGCTGTACAAATGATGCAACAGGCACAAGTGCTACGCATATAAATGTCATCCAACGGAATGTACCTATTCCACTATATATTGAATCCATAGATTTTCTTCCTTCTTTATATCTTTCACCAACAGCTGCTGTTACTGCTGCCCAAAGAGGTCCACAAAGAGGAACGTAAGGACAAATTATAGCTTGAACAAGGTTACGTATAGCACTTATAACATTTGATCTATTTGGATTAAAGTCTATCTTTTCATCAGTTCTTACTTCGTCAGCTTCCCTAATAAGCTGTTCACTAGAAACGAAATCACCAAAAGCAATAATATAAACTGCAATTGCTGTAGGTAATGCTGCTATAAATTGAGAAATACTAGGAAAACCTATAGAGAATGGACTTAGTGTCCTAAAAATCTCGCCTATATCAGGAATTTTGATAATGGATCCTAATACTAGATTAGGTGCTGGAAGCTCTCCTGTTAATGGTCCAATTATAACTGCAATTATAATAGCTGGAAGCATACCAAAATTTCCTATAGTATGCCAGAGTTTACTTTTATCTTTCATACCCTTAAACAAAATAGAGAATAGTAAGAAATATGCTATTAAAGTTCCTATTCCAACTGTAATTGGATATAATCCAAATCTTCCTCCTGTCTTGAATTCTCCCATGATTGCTGAAAAACCAGCGCCAAGTAAAATACCAGCTTTAATTGCATTAGGAATAAATCCTATTATCTTTCCTGCTAGTCCTGTGATTCCCATGATTAAGAAAATAAGTCCTACTAAAATTTGTAATGCAATTAAAGATTGCACTCTTTCTGGTCCTTGCTGAGTTAAAGTTAAAAATGCTGTAACTAATGGTATAGCTGGTGTAATCCATCCTGGTACAACTGGGTCACCTAATAATGAATGCAGGTTGTAAAATAAACCATTGATAATAACCATGCTCCAAGCTACTTCATATGGAACTCCAAGAATTTGCTCCAAAACTGGTATAGCACCTAAGCAAGTAGCACACATTAAAATCGCCTGTAGACATTCTGATAATTCCCATCGATAATGAATAAAAGGTAATCTTATCTTAAATATCCCAGCTGGAATATAAGGCTGTTCAGTACCTTCTTTTCTTACCATCGCCATATTGTGTTTCCCCCTTCATTAATAAAAGTTTTCTTTAGTTATTAATATAGCAAAACCTATGCCAATTCATTTCTTCTCATGAAATTACATCGAGTACATAGAATATATATATTAACCAATACTTTTAATATTTTCTACAGTGAATTTTTAAATCCTCTTTGTTGCATTTTTGCATTTGTTTCATAATTGCAATAATTTTTCAAAATAAATAGGTGCTTATACCGCACCTATATTCTGGATTATATTTATTATATATTTTCAAATAATTTATATATATTTAGTATTCCGAAACCCCATTGAGGGTTTGGATACACATCTCCTCTTCTTTCTAATGTACCTCGTGATAGGAATGTCTTCATACTTTGAGCATACATATATGGATAGTTTTTATTTACAATTCCCCATTGAAACAACAAACAACATGCCCCTGCGCCAACAGCTGCTGAAAGACTCGTCCCATTAATTATATCAACCTTATTATTAAGTCCTACAGTTGATGTATTTACTCCTCCTGCTGCAAAATCTATATTGTTTATATACTGATTTCTAAAAGAAACTCCCGAATAAGCCAAGAGATTATTATTATTTTGATTATAAGCAGCTGCCGTTATAACTGCTGGAGAGTCACTTGGTATCATAATAGTTCCATAAGAGTCACTTGATGTAAATCTAGTTCCAGGTACAGTAAGACCTTTTTGAAGAATCCATGCATTGTATGTAGCCCTATCTCCAAGCTTCAATGTCACCCTTATTCGCCATATACCTTCTTGTAGATTCCTTAAATAAATACGTATAAGCTCATCCCCTGTATATTCTTCTGGCAAATAATAATAAACTGATATATCCGTTAATTCAAAAGTAAAAACATATTTTTTATTCAAATTGAGGATAGCAGGAATTAATCCTGTTGTCTCACCCGATGGTGAAATTATTTCTACATCTATAATGTTAGGAAGATCAACCCAAATTTCTATAAGCATATTTTTTTGATTTGGAGCAATTATAAGTTCTATGGAATCAGTATCACCTTTTTTTTCTAATAATCCTGATACATGAGAATCCTGTATTCCTTCATTCCCACTTCCGCTTACAACTACAATACCTACATTTTGAGAAATCGATTGTATAAAAGAGTCTAATATATGTTTTCCTTTATGGTTACCATTATTAGTTCCTAATGGAAGAAGTATTACTGTAGGCTTATTTTGTGTTAATGCATAGTCTTTTGCATACTCTAATGCTGAAATTATAAATGCTACATTATATTTATTTACATTTGTCGGAAAAAAATTATTATAACTGTTAGCCTGAGCCAACTTAATTATAAGAAAATCACACTCTGGTGTCATCCCTCTGATTGTAGGATTGACACCTCTAGCTCCAACAATTCCTGCCATATTGGTACCATGGCCATCTTTATCAATACTTGGAACTATGTCATATGGATTTAAATTGTTTTTCTTTGCTTCTATTGCTCTATTTATTTCTTCACTATTATATACTCTTCCAAAAGATACATTTTCTCCTTTCGCAGGCTTTAAAGTTTGATCCCATAAAAATTTAATTCTAGTCTTACCATTTATATCACAAAATTCCTCATTAAGATAATCAATTCCTGTATCAATTATAGCTACAGTTACTCCGGTTCCCTTTAAATCCAGTGGAAGATTTAGTTGAACAGAATTAACTTCGGAAGCATCTATTGCAGAAGTTTCTTGAAGCGTAAATATTTCTGGAGGTGCTACATAGTATATTATTATCCCATTACCTTCTACAGCTTTATTTATTATAGAAGCTATTATATTTGTATTTCCAATATCTTTTGTCACTGTATTTTTAATTACTGCCATAGCATAAGTTTCATTTATAATAACAAGAGTTATATCACCATTATCATAATATATCTTTTCTTCAGCTTTTCCTCCATATAAAACAGTATAAATATAATAATTTTCATCAGAAATAATTCCACTTATATCATTATTATCAGCCATTATTAATAATCCTCCATTTATATTTAATATACCTTATATTAAAAAATTTTGCAGGCAGCCTAAAAAATATGCTATTTTCTCCATAGCCCTCTTCTCTATACATATTTCCATAAGTTATCTTACTTTTATCTTCTCTATATATATTATTGTTTAAATCATTGCCTCTATAATTTCCACCTACTATATTAAATATATTATACAAATCCATTTTCCCATATCCTGAGATTTCATTTGGATACTCTTCATTAGGTTCTCTTGTGGCTGCATAAATAAACAAGCTTCTCATTTTTGTAGAATAAAGAGTTAAATCATTGCCCTCAACTATACCCCATTGAAGAAGTAATGCACAACATCCAGCTACTATAGCTGTTGCAGCAGAACTTCCACTGACAGTAGAAACACTTTTTCCATCCAAGGAAGTAGTCAATATATTAGTTCCTAAAGTAGAAATATCAGGATTAATCCATTGGTTTGTATTAAATCCTTTTCCTGATTCATTAAGCTTTGCTCCAGTTAAACTGTCATAGTAAGCTGTAGTAATAATATTTTCTGCTGTTGATGGTATTGTTAACGTATTACTTGAAATAGAATTTAAAAATTTACTTCCTTCAGGTACCATGCCACTTCCTGGCAGCCATATATCTACTCTTCCATTAGTTATAAATAATCCTTTGAGATTAAATTTCCATATACCAGAAGTGATATCAGAGAACTCTAATATATATACTTGATGACCAGTTAAACTTTCAGGATCGTTGCATTGAACGGTTACTTTTGTGTTAGTCAAATAAAATTTTCTTGTTTCTGAAGAAAATATTGCTGCATTAAATTCTCCTGAATTTTCTCCTGATGGTGCAGTTATATTTAAAGACATTCGATTGGGTTTTTGAATCCATATATACAATACAAATCTTTTCATTCCTTTTGTAAGTTGAAGCTCTGAACTATATACATCATTAACATTTTTTACAAATCCCAGTGCATGTCCTTCATAATCTCCTAAATTTCCAGTTCCAGCAACTACAATAACTCCTGGTTTGCTTGCAGTATAAGTTAAATATCTTGATGTTATATTATATCCATCGTGACTTCCTTCCTGACCTCCTACTCCTAAGTATATAACTAATGGTCTTTGCGATTCTTCTCCTAATCTTTTAAGATATGCTATAGCAGCCAAAACTTCTGTATTATTATATATAGGAATTGAGTTTAAGCCATTTTCTTTATTTATCTTCTTTAAAAAAGGAGATTCTAATAGCTTTACAATACAAAAATCGCAATCACTTGCTACGCCTTCGATTTCTTTATTATATCCTCTTGCTCCTATTATGCTGCTCATCTGTGTTCCATGACCTATATCATCACGGCTAGGTACTATATCGTATGGATTACCACCAGCTTTATATGATGCAATAGCTTTATTAATATCATCTTCTTTATATTCAGTTCCTATATATAAATCATTATCTCCTTTGTTTTGTACTGATTGATCCCATAATCTTACTATTCTTGTAGTATCATCTTCTCTTATAAATTCTTGATTCAAATAATCAATCCCCGTATCAATAACTCCAACCAAAATTCCTCTTCCATTTAAATTTAAATAAGGATTATGTTTAACTACAGCAATATTTTCTATATCTGATGGAGTTATATCTTGAAGGATATATAAACTAGGTATTTCAACAAACACAATAGAAGGAACCTCTTGTCTTAACAGATTTAATTTTTGATCTTGAACTGAAATGACAGCTAAATTATCATCTATTACAGCTCCACATGCATAATCTACTTTATCAATTTCGTTTTCAAAATCGCCTCTATATTCAACAACAAATCCAATATTATTTTCATTTAAAAATCCACTACAATTTTTGCTCATAACATATCCCTATCCTCAAATTTAAAATTACTACTATATAAACAATATTCAATTCAATTCAATAAAATGTTATTTAATTTTAAATTAATAAAATAATACCCTATGCTGAAATAAATCACACAGGGTATTATTTATATTTAATAACAAAACTATTTTAACTAATTAATCTTCATATACCATTCCTAAAAAGGCATAAGTATCTTCAGTAAAATAGACTTGTAACAACTTTGATCCAGGTTTAAATTTCACTTCATGAGGCTTAATTTCTTCCTCTTTTTCACTATACACTTTTATTTTTAAAGACTCAGTTTTATATTTCTTTGGAATTTTAACACCATGATATACTCTCTGTCCATCCTTAAGTTTAATTGTTTTAACAATCTCATCTTTACTGTTTTGTATTACAATTTTGCTAGGTAATTCTGTTCTTTCTTTAACCTCAATATTAAAGGTTTGTTCTTGAATTTCAGGATTATTATGCTTAATAGATATTTTAACAGTACCTGGTTTATTTAAATCTATACCAGTTTTAGGCTCAATAATAAACCCATTTTCTTTAAAAGAATCATTTCCCAAATCAAAAAATTCAATTTTTTTCTTCACATAATTTGAATCTGTAGCAGTAATCGTTAATCCATTTAAATTAAGTTTTTCTCCTGTAAAATATTCAAGCTTACTAGGCTTAGAATCTATTCTAAAAGATTGAATTTTATCTTTATTAAATTCTACATTTACTTTAAATTCAATTCTATATCCAGAATTTCTATATAATTCATTAGTTTTATCTGATGGTTTTGCCATTTCTAATGGTTTCAAATCCACATAAAGAGTAGGTAAATCATATGATTCCAATTTAAATTTTTCAACTGAAACCAACTCATGATTTGAATCAAATACTTTTACTTTTGTTATTTCTTTAAATTCACCTTCTTTTAAATCAACAGTATACCTAAACTTATTTGATACAGGAACTTTATAGGAATCTCCGTCTTTTGTTTCAAGTACAATTTCAGAAATTTCTTTATATACAACTTTTCTTCTGGCTTGCAGTTCTGATGAATGTTTGCTTGTTGATTTTTTATCAGTAAAAGTTAAAACATAGTTTCTATATTTATCATAATGATTTTTGTCTTCAGGTTCAGGTATAAATATCATAGGTAAGTTGCATTCAATACCCTTATCCTTTAAATTAGCAAAAGGAACATCTTCCACATGCCCATCAAGATACGTTACTTTAACAACAAAATCTTTTAAATTAACCTCTTCTCCATATTCTATACTAGCAAAAGGTCGTTCCTTTAAAGTGATGCCACGAATTTCTTGTGAAATTCCATCTTTTTTGAATTTAACTGAACGATTTAAAGCATCATCAATTGCATTAACAAATCCTCTTGCACTATTTGTTGCACCAGAAACCGCATCATATATTGGTTCATTTCTATCCTTATTTGCTAAAATTTCCATAATACCTTTTGTGCTACTATTTTTAATAATATGTTTCTCTATTAATTCATAACCTTCCAGTTTTTCAAATCCTTCATCATCACCATGGTTTACAAGTTTTGCTTCCAATATTTTACCATCCTTAATAGTAACCTTTGCTTCTGTTGCAGTTCTTCTCTCCCCATAACTTTCTGAGTCATATGAGTAATGTCCACGCCCTTGACCATACCAGGTACCTTCGGAATATTCCTTTCTCTCTTCTCCTTTTACTTTAGACAATGCATCTTCAACAGCGGATAAAATACCTTTAGATGTAACAGTAGCTCCTGAAACAGTATCAATGCCTGTACTATTATTTTTTACGATTTCTCCAAAAATTTCTGATACCTTTTCATAATATATTGGTGTTTCATTATGAGAATCAACAGTAACTTTAGAAATCACCCCATTTTCTACTTTAACAGTTACTGCAATTATTCCACCATATCCCGCTGCTTTTCCATTATACTCTCCATCTGGAAGTACATATTTCGAATAATCCTGTTTTGTTGGTTCAGTAGCTTTTTTATCTTCGTTATCTTTAGGTTCCTCTACATTTTCTTTTGGTTCATTATTTAATTTATCATTATCCTTTTCAAATACACTACTTCCTGCAGAAGATGTACTCATATCGGATAAAATATTTTCTTTTTTAGTTGCATTATTTAAAGCTTTAGTAACTGCATTTAAAATACCTCTACTTGAATATGTGGCTCCTGAAATTGTATCTACTCCAGCAGTAGTTTGATTTTTCAAGATTTTGATTATTACACTCTTAGCTTTATTGAAAAATTCCTCATCATCATTGTGATTAATTATTTGAACATTTACTAATGTACCATTTTTTATTGTAATTTGTACTTTCACATTTCCTTTAAAACCTATAGCTTCACCTATGTATTTTCCATCTTCAAGTTTATATTCTCGTAAATCCATATTTTTAATATTATTAGTATAATTTTTATCTTTTATATATCTGACATCACTATAATTTTTAAGTATACTTGATTCTTCGTTATTAGTATCTATATTAAAACCTGCTTTAGACAATGCATCTTTAACAGCATTTTTTATACCATTAGAAGTCAACGTTGCTCCTGAAATAGCATCTACATTAGTAGAGTTTTCTTTCAAAATAGCTTCAATAATCTTGCTTCCATTCTCATAATATTTTGGTGTTTCTGAATGAGAAACTACCTCAATATTTTTAATTTTACTATTTTCTATAGTAACCTTTACCTTAATATCTCCACCATAGCCTTTTGAAACTCCCAAATATGTACCGTCTTTTATTCCATTTAAATTTAATCCATCAATCTCTTTCTTATCTTTTTCTTTAGTAGTGGATTCTAAAACATTTAAACTTTTTTCTGGAGTCTCTATATTTTTTTTGCTCATTAAATTATATGGATCTATTATCGCAAAACTGGTTGCTCCAATTGCACCTGTAATAAGGATACCACCTGCAATTATTTTTGATTTTTTATTCATAAACTTTCCTCCTATTTAGAACTTTTTAAGGCATTTTCTACAGCTGAAATTATACCTTTAGAGCTAAAAGTAGCTCCACTTATTGAATCAACATCTGAACTTTGTTTTTCAATTATTTTAGGTATCAACTTCTTAGCTTCGTTTAAATAACTTTCATCATCTTTTGAACTAATAACATCTATTTTTTTTATTACTCCATCTTTTATTTCAAGTGATATCTTAGTTTTTCCATCAAATCCTTCTCCTTCTCCTTCAAAAATTCCATCTTTACCAGCAGTTGAACTAACAGTTATACCTCCCTTTTCATTTTTATCATCTTTTACATTAGTACCTTTATTTAAACACCCTGAAAATGTTACTCCTAAAACAATAATTCCTATCAATAAAACAATTTTTTTATTCATCATGACTCTCCTTAAATTTGAATATTATCAGTAAACTTTATACTACCATTCTTATTTATAAATATTCCTTCAACATCATTTATTGAATTTATAAGCTTCAATCCCTCTTCTTCACCAAGCGATAATGCTATGGTACTTAATGCATCTCCATCCATTGAATCGTCAGATACTATAGTTACTTGAATTAAATCACTTTCAAATGGCTTCCCATCCTTTGGACTTATTATATGATGATAAATTTTATTTTCCTTTTTAAAAAATCTCTCATATATTCCTGAAGAAACAACTGATTTTCCACATACTTTTACCACACCTAGCACTTCACCTCTATCGGAAAATGGTTTTTGAATACCAATTCTAAAATCTTCTCCATTATCTTTTTTCCCTACACATAATACATTTCCACCTAAGTTTATTATTCCGCTACTTACACCTTCAGAAACTAAATATTCCTTTATCTTATTTGCTATATATCCTTTGGCAATTCCGCCCAAATCTATTGACATTCCATTTTTTTTAAATTTAACATTATTTTTATTAACTAATATATTTTTATAGTTTACAAATTCTAGATTCTCATCAATATCTTTTTGATTAGGAATGACTTTATCTTCACTTTTAAAATTCCAAAGCTTTAAAAGCGGCTGAACACTAATGTCAAAATTTCCATTAGAAAGTTCACTATAGTATAAACTTTTATTTATTATGCTTAGAGTTTCATTATCAACATTTACTCCATTTTCCCCACTATTATTTAAATTATAAATATCACTGCCTTCTTTAGTTTTGCTAAGAAGTTCCTCATAGTATTTACAAATATCAAAAGATTTGTTTAATATCTCGTTACCCTTGTCCAAATTACAATATATATTAATTTCCACAATTGTATCAAAATAAAAACCTTGCATATAAAAGTTGCCATTTATAATTGATTCATGTTTCATTTAACCTCTCCTTTTAAAATAAAATTAACCTCATGTATTGATAATGATTATCATTTTCATTTTACTATTAAAAATATATTTGTCAATATACTAAATATATAAATTAAGGTTAATCTAAGATACTTTTTTAGATTAAATTGTAATTAGATTACAATTATCGAATTTGCTCTCTTGTAAAATCAAATAATAAATTTAAAATAACTAAAAATGCATTGCAAAATATTTATCTTGCAATGCATTTTTAAAATTATTATTTTTTTAATATATAGTTTAAAAGTTCTCTAGATCCTTCGCAAATCTCATCATAAGTTATATCAAAGTTACCGCTATACCAAGGATCATCAATATCTTTTTTATTATCTGTAAAATCTAAAAGTCTATATATCTTCTTTTCATTATCGCTTCCTATAATTTTCATAATGTTTTTTATATTATACGACTCCATAGCTATTATATAATCATAATTTTTGTAGTCATCTTTTGTAATTTGAATTGCTCTTTTACCATCGCAAGAAATACCATGTTGTTTAAGTTTCCTTTTAGCTGGAGGATAAACTGGATTCCCTATTTCCTCTCTAGAAGTTGCTGATGAAGCTATATAAAATTCATTTTCAAGTCCTTCTTTTTTAACCATATTCCTAAATACAAACTCTGCCATAGGTGATCTGCATATATTGCCGTGGCAGACAAACATAACTTTTATCATAAGTATCTCCCCCTTAAGTGTTTTTCTCATTATATAATAACTTATTATTTATGTATATTGAACTAAATTATAAGAATCTTATACTTTCAATACAAATTTTTATATCTGTACCGTATCTTTAAATCTTTAACCTTATAACTGTACCTTGTATCTATTGATGTCATACTATAAGATTAAGTGTGGTGTTTTATCTGATACATTCAAATCAAATCAGATGAGACACAATTACTTAAACAGGGGGACTATATATAAATGGATTCAAGTTCATCATTAATGACAGAAGGATGTATATGGAGGAAAATAGTTAAATTTGCACTACCAATATGCTGGGGAAACTTATTTCAGCAATTGTATAACATCGTTGACTCTGTTGTTGTTGGAAATTTCGTAGGAAGAGATGCTTTAGCAGCCATAAGTTCTACAGGATCATTAATCTTTCTATTGGTTGGATTTTTTGGCGGTATCTTCATGGGAGCTGGAGTTGTCATATCTAAATATTTCGGAGCTGGCAAAAAAGATTCTGTGCAAAGATCCATTCATACTTCCATTGCTTTTGCCATAATAGCTGGGATAATTCTAACTATAGTAGGTACGCTGCTTACTCCTCAGATATTAAGACTTATGGGAACACCTGACTCTGTATTCTCTAATGCAACACTATATGTACGAATTTACTTTATGGGTATATTATCCATAGTTCTATATAATACTTCAAGTGGTATTTTTCAAGCTGTTGGCGACAGCAAGCATCCTCTTTACTATCTTATAATATCATCAATTGTAAATGTTGTTTTAGACCTTATTTTTGTAGTTGTATTTGAATGGGGAATAGGCGGTGCTGCTATAGCTACTGTAATTTCTCAAACAGTAAGCGTAGTTCTTGCCTTCTATAAGCTAAGCACTACTACTGATGTATACAAAATAGATTTTAAGAAAATACGCATTGATCCTATGATATTAAAAGAAATTATTCGTTTAGGACTTCCCGCAGGCATACAAAATTCCGTAATTGCTCTTGCAAATGTAGTTGTACAAGCCAATATAAATGCCTTTGGTTCTGTAGCCATGGCTGGATGTGGTTCCTATTCAAAAATTGAAGGTTTTGTATTTATTCCAATAACAAGCTTTGCCATGTCTATGACTACCTTTATAGGGCAAAATCTTGGAGCGAAAAAATACGACAGAGCAAAGGAAGGTGCTAAATTTGGAATAATATCTTCCTTAATCTTGGCTGAAATAATCGGTATTATATTTTTCATATTAGCGCCTCAACTAGTATCACTATTCAACACTGAACCAGAAGTAGTTCAATTTGGAACATCTCAGTCAAGGACTATCGCGTTATTCTATTTCTTACTAGCTTTCTCACATTGTATAGCTGGTATATTAAGAGGTGCTGGAAAATCTATAGTTCCTATGTTTGTAATGCTTTTATGCTGGTGCATAATAAGAGTTACTTATATAACAATAACAACTCACTTTATTCCACAGATTCAAGTAGTATTCTGGGCTTATCCATTGACCTGGTCCTTAAGTTCAATCATATTCCTTATATACTATTTGAAATCAGACTGGATTCACGGATTTGAGAAAAAATAAATTTAAGTGAAGAGATAATAGTTTTTGAGATTTTTATTCTTTTCATAATATAAATTTCTCCTATAATTCATTCTTCTTTTTATTCATTAAAGAACCCATCATACTTTTGTATGATGGGTTCTTTAGCTTGTGAAATCATCTTTGATAGCAAATTATTATAAAATCACTTTGTTCCTTGCGTTTGAATATGATTCATAGAACCATATAATTTTATTATTCTACTATATTCCTCTTTATCATAGAATGAGCACTGATTCTTTCCAAAGTATTTTGCAACTTCTATCATGAATCTTCCTGCTTCCTCTAAATCATTTATGTGAGTTGAACCTGTCGCACATCCTGGAACCATTGTTTCAGTAGTTATAGCCACTCCTACTACAGGAACTGTAGTAGCTGTAGATGGCTGCAATATGCTATTAATATGATATATATCATTTCCATATGGAGTTATATCTTGAGTTGTTAATGCAAATACACTTGGAAGTTCTCCTGTTGTTGTCTGCATTATATCCATAAGGTCATCACTTACTCTTAATATATATCCTTCTTTAACTGTTGGAGATATTGCAAAACCACGCTTATTTATTATTCTATTTCCCTTTGTTGTATCAACTGAAAGTATAGCATCAAGTTCATCTGTTACTTCTTCTTGATTAACTTGTGCAATATCTACAGGAGATCCCATAAAAGGTACTGGCTTATGTGGACTAGTCGGTGCATCTGGGCACACATGAGTTGATATGAATACATCTCCCTCAAGGAAGTCTCCCTTATTCTGCATATTTAAAAGTTCTGCCGCTATAGCAAGAGCAACTAAAGCTCCATCTCCATCTGATACAAACCCTGTCATTTCTGGACGAGCACCTAAGCCGCCAAGTCTTCCTAGAAGTCCTATAGTAGGAGCTGAGTTTCCACTATTTTTTCCGTTAGTGCCAGGTATTCTTATTCTAATCATATGTGTCTGACCTTTTTCTCCTACTAAAGGATAAGTCTCCGCATCTACCTCTGGATTTATATTTTTTAGATATTTTAAAACTGTTTCCCCATCTACATTCTTACTGTCAAGTATGTCATATAACTCTATTAAGTGCTTTAGTAACATTTCTAGCTAACCCCCTATTTTTCTAGTAATACATCAAGTGCACTAAGTGCTAATACTCTAACTGCTGCACTAAGTGTACGAAGTCCCTCTGCTCCACCTGAAGCTTTTGCAAAATCAAGTGTATGCGTTCCAATTCCCCTCTTTAATCTTATATAGAATTGAATTGCTGGAATTTCATGAGTTACATTTCCAACATCTGTGGAACCTATTCCCTGAGTATAGTCACGCTCTATATACTCCTCATTTATAAACTCCATATTTTTACGAACATAGTTTACTAATTTCTTATCATTTCTTACATCTTTTAATAGTACACTGTTTTGCTTTATATCAACTGTAGCACCAACACACATTGCTGCACCTTTAGCACAGTTATTTATAACTTCTACTACTTCCATCAAATACTCATATTCTAATGCACGTATGTTAAATACTGCTGTTGCTTTATCACTAATTGTATTATGAGCAGTTCCTCCATTAGTTATAATTCCATGTACACGTGTATAATCTTTAAAATGTAATCTCATTGCGTCTACAGCATTAAACATCTGTATAACTCCGCTTAATGCATTTACACCCTTCCAAGGGAATGCAGCTGAATGTGCTGGTTTTCCATGGAAAGTAAATTCCATATTTACACTTGCAAAAGAAATATCATCTGGGATAGATTCATCTGTTGGATGCATAATAAGTGCTGCATCTATTCCCTTAAATGCTCCTTCATCAAGCATTACACATTTTCCACCTACATTCTCTTCAGCAGGTGTTCCCATAACCTTTAATATTCCCCCAATATTATTCTTTTGCATAATTTCTTTAAGAACTACACCTGCTCCCGTAGAACTTGTCCCAATAATATTATGCCCACATCCATGTCCAATCTCTGGCAAGCAATCATACTCTGCTAAAAGAGCTACTGTTGGACCTGGCTTTCCACTATCATAAGTGGCTATAAAGGCCGTTTCTAAACTTCCAACTCCTCTTTCCACATTAAATCCGTTCTCTTCAAGATAATCACAAAGTATCTTTTGTGCTTTAAATTCCTTTAAGCCAAGCTCTGGATTTGAAAAAATATAACTGCAAATGTTCCCAAGTTCTTGCTGTTTCTCTTCTGAAAGAGTACATATTTCCTCTTTATATTCACGAATTCTATCTTCCATATTCTCCACTCCATTCCGCAAGGCCTAACTCAGCCTGCTATTTTATATTAATATTTTAAAACCCCTCTTTTTAAATCATTCCCTTTGTAGACAGTACAAGATTTGCAATTGTAGCTGAGAAGAAATATGTTGATGCCATGACTACAAAAGAAACCAAAACTATTTTCCAGCTTAACTTTTTAAATACATCAAGCTGATCCCCAACTGATATTCCTGCAAAAGCTACCAATGGAAGTCCAACTAGTCCAAAACTCATTGATCCCATTGAATTAACTATAAATTCTTGTAATGGAGATATTGGAAGCGTAAGGAAAAATGAAACCAATGTAGCCCATGCAAACCCTGGTAAATTAGGTTTTTTTATAAAGTTTTTTAATACTAATGCGATAAATACCATAGCAAAACTAACTGCCGTTGAAAGCAATAATCCTTTTACCTCAGTACCTTGTGAAAAAATGTGAATCAAAGCAACTATGCCATATATTATAACCACATACTTAAGCTGCTCCATTATATCTAAAACTGTACTTTTCATTACTATTTCCCCTTTCTCATATTAATTAAGCTATGTTTGCCTTTTTTCTATCTTCCTTCTTTGAAAATAATTTATCTCTTAATTTTTCTATAGGAGGTGCAACCTTTTTATAATAGAAGTTAGCTAAAGGCAGTGCTACAAACATTTCAACATAAACTCCTGTAACTGCTGTTATCATTCCACTTGTGGCTGAATATGCTAAAATTTGCTCTGCAAACATTGGATCTGCTGCTCCACTAAGAGCTGCTGTTGCGGCACTCATCATAGATGCACTTCCCATTCCTGATGCCATTGCCAAAGCATATGGATGTAATCCAATTCCTAATCCAATTGGTGCTAATAATGAAAACACTATAGCTCCAAACACACTTCCACTTATATAAGTTCCTAATGTCCCCATACCTTCTCTAGAATTTAATCCATATTTATCCCCTATAATTCCTAATGCTGTATCTCTGCAAAGTGAGAATGTTCCTCCTACAGCGCTTCTTCCAAGACCTAATAAAACTCCTAATGGAAGTGCTATAAGCATTGTCATAACGTTTCCTGCTTCTTGAAATAATAACGCTGGACCTGCTTCTAGAACTATTCCTACTTTTGGACCTGCACTAATACCAAACATGATCCCTAATGGATAAAGTGTTAATGATAATAAATAAGGAGCTATTTTAATCTCCTTTTCTGTAATAAACTTTTTAACCGCTGGGATTACTTTTCCTAAAAGCTGTGGTGAAAGAGCTATACCTAGCATAATTGCCCAAATCATTGTCATGATCTTAACTGGTATGCCGAAAACAGTAAATTGAAGAGGCCCCATTGCTTCTGCTATTAAACAAATAATTATAGCAGCTATCAAACAATTAATACTGCCTGTATTCCTTTTCATCTATAATTCCCCCTTTTTCACGTTTAATTTTTAAATATTTTAATTTTTCTTAAATGTTAATATAATTATAAATGGACATACATGCAGCTGTCTAGGTTCAGTCTATCCAAGAAATCACCACAGTTATAGTGCACATTGCACAATAATATTATTTGAAACCGGTAAAGGAAAACCTTTTCTCATTGACAATTAATACTCTTATTCTTATAATTATTACAATACTGTTGGTAAAGTTAGTCATATTACACTACAAAGGAGGAAAATGTATGTCATTAACAATTAGAGATGCCCTTAATTTTGGTGGCTTAAAAAAATGTCAATTAGTGGCTGGAAGCAAAGGATTGTCGAATATAATTCTACATACAAATTCAATGGAGATTCCAGATATAGAACCATGGCTTACCAAGGGTGAACTTCTAGTAACTACAGGCTATGCTTTGAAAAGTTCTTCTATAAATTTAATAGACTTAATAAACATAGTTTATAGAACTCATGCGTCAGGAATCGCAATAAAAACTAGATTTATTGGACCATTTTCAAAGGAAACCATTGATCTGGCTGATGAACTCGGAGTTCCATTAATTGAAATGCCAGATGATCTTCCATTTGTTGAAGTACTCACTCCTTTAATGAAATCAATAATGGATGAACATCATTCAAGACTAGAATATTCTCAAACCATACATAATAAATTTATAGATCTAGAATTGAATGGTGGAGGATTCAGCGCAATTTCAAGCGTATTGTATACCCTTTTAAAACTGCCTAACGCTATAGTGGATTCTAACTTTGAAATTGAAACAATAAAATCTTCATCAGCAAATCATACTAGTTCATTAAATTATTTTTGCAATAAGCTTCTATCTGTTCCTTCTATACTTAGTTTCAAAAATAAACCAATAGTATTTTATAGAGATCTTGAAACAAATACTTTATATAAAATAAGAAAGATAAGTAATAAAGATAAAATTCATGGTTACCTTATTTTAGAAGAAGATGATGAAATTCAAAATGAAATGGCTGATATAATAATTGATCATGCAACTACTGCAATTGCTTTGGAATTCTCCAAAAAAACAGCCTTAGATGAACAAATGAAATTAATAGGGAATCATTTCTACTTAGATATAATAGCGGGAAATATAAAAAATGAAGAAGAAGCTAAATTGAGAGCCTTCAATTTAAAATGGCCTTCTCCACCACTTAGACTTGCTATATTTGACGTAGATCAATTTGATACTATCATAAAAAATAAGGATGAATTCTATATTCAAGAACTTAAAGAACTTATACTTAACACTATAAGGCTTCATTTGAAAGCTTTGACTAAAAATTTCAGCATAATTCCTCGAAGTGACAGCTTTACCTGTCTCCTTCCTCACACTTGCAAAAAAGAAGAACTTTCAAAATGCATAAATAATATTCAAAATAAAGTTCAAGCCAACTTGCATATAGAGCTTACTGTAGGAATAAGTGTTATTTTTGATTCTTATACATCCTTGCATGAAGCAAACAAGGACGCTAGAGAAGCTATTAAAATATCACGTTTAATTGGCAGTAATTCAAGGTCTATTTTTATAGAGAATAATCGTCTTGAACAAGCCCTCCTTCAGGTATCTGACAATGATATTATTCAAAAATATATATATGATACTATTTTTATTCTTAAGGACTATGATAAGAAAAATGGTTCTCAGCTATTAGAAACATTAAATCAGCTTATTTTATGTATGGGCATAAAAACTCAAGCTGCTCAAAATTTATTCCTTCATAGAAATACACTTATGTATAGAATAAAAAAGATTGAACATTTAACAGGCTATAATCTATCAGATAAAAATGACTTACTGTCTTTAGCCGTAGCTATGAAATTCTATCCCTTTGTTGCAAAAAAATAAAATATATAAATCAAAATAGCGAAGCAGTAAAATACTACTTCGCTATAAAGTCTAACTTATTGAGGTCACATCAATTTTAGGTTGCTTTATATTCATTAAAATCACGCAGAATAATCTATTTTTTTTAACTTATACACCAGATCATGAGCTTGTAACCCATGTATTATACTTTGTGCTGCTTGTTTTTTTATAGTATCATATTTTTCAAATACTTTTACTGCATAATCTACATCATTATATACTTTCCAATATCCGCACATAAGACATTGTTTTGATGTACATTTCATAAAGTCTTTCACATCATTTATAGGATAACCTAAAAATATACCTAGTTCATGTGGGCAGTGGTAAAGTGAATATCTTTCTTTTAACTTACTTAAATAGCTTTCTAAGTCTTGATCTAAAGAATATCCAATCCCAGTTAAGAACTGATAACTTTTTTCTGTGAATAAATATGATTTTAATATCTCTGCATTGTATATAAGAAGTATGGCTGAATTTAAATCTTCTCTTAATACTATATAATTTAATCCAATATTATCTATGAATTTTCTTCCGTGCTCCATCCATTTCCCGTAGGTATTGTCACAATCTTTTTTTAATGTGACTGTTGCAGATGGTTTGCTTCCCTCAATAACAATAGACAAATTATATACAAGAAATTTTTCTATATAATCTTTATCATTCATTTCTTTTAAAGTCTCATATAAACTCTTAACTACTGCACACATATTCTTCTCCTTAGTTAATATTTAATATTATTTTGAATGGCACATTCCTGAACTTGGACAATTAGCACAGTTACATCCGCAAGAACTTTTGCCTTTCTTTTTATCTTTAACCATTTTAAAAATTACTGATGCTACAATTAACAAAACTACTGACCCAACCACCATAGTTGAAAGATTCATATTCAAAAATTCCAATTACATCATCTCCTCATATCTATTCTTACGAACTAAAAGATATATCAAGATAGCTAGTAATATCAATGCTATTCCTGTAAACACAGTAAATCCTCCGCCTGTAAAGAATAATCCAAGTTGATAGATTATAAGTGAAATCACATAAGCAAATATACATAAATAACCTATTGCAAACCATGTCCATTTTCCATTGTTCATTTCACGTTTTATAGCCCCAATAGCTGCAAAGCAAGGTGCACATAAAAGATTGAATGTCAGGAATGAAAATGCTGATAATGTTGTAAAGTCTTTAGCCATCATAGACCAGTACTCTGCTCCATCTTCTGCAACTTCAGCAAAACCATAAAGAACACCAAAAGTATTTACTACATTTTCCTTAGCTACAAGTCCTGTAAATGTGGCAACAGAAGATTGCCATGTTCCAAATCCAAGTGGCGCAAATATCGGAGCTATAAACTTACCTATATTCGCTAATAAACTTGTATTATTATCTTCTACCATAGTTAAAGCTCCATCCACAAAACCAAAGCCCTGTAAGAACCATAACACTATTGAGGATAGAAGTATTACTGTACCTGCACGTTTAATAAATGACCAGCCTCTCTCCCAAGTGCTTCTTAAAACGTTGTTTGCTGTAGGCATATGATAAGCTGGAAGTTCCATAACAAATGGGGCTGGCTTTCCTGCAAACATCTTTGTTTTCTTTAATAAAATACCTGATATTATAACTGCTGCAACTCCTACAAAGTATGCTACTGGTGCTACCCACCATGCTCCATCAAATAATGCTCCTGCAATAAGAGCTACTATTGGCATCTTTGCTCCACAAGGTATGAAAGATGTAGTCATAATTGTCATACGTCTATCTCTTTCATGCTCTATAGTACGCGATGCCATTATTCCAGGTACAGAACATCCTGAACCTATAAGCATAGGAATAAAACTTTTACCTGAAAGTCCAAATTTACGGAAAATACGATCCATAATAAATGCTACACGAGTCATATATCCGCAATCTTCTAACATAGAAAGTAATAAGAACAATATAAGCATTTGAGGTACGAAACCAAGGACTGCTCCAACACCGCCAACTATTCCTTCAACTACTAAACCTGTAAGCCATGGTTGTACTTCCGCACTTTCCATCCATGATTTTAGACCTCCCATAATCCATTCTCCAAATAAGGTGTCATTAGTCCAGTCTGTAACTAAAGTTCCTATAGTTGTAACAGAGATATAATAAACTAAAAACATAATTGCTGCAAAAACTGGTAAAGCCAACCATCTGTTAGTTACAAATCTATCTATCTTATCTGATTGAGTAAGATTATTTTTACATTTTTTTCTTACACATTGCCCTGTCAATTTACTTATATATGCATATCTTTGATTAGTAATTATACTTTCAGCATCATCATCCATCTCATTTTCACATTCTTTTATATGTTCCTCAATATGTGAAATAAGTTCATTTGAAAGTTTTAACTCATCAAGGACTTTTTCATCTCTCTCAAATAATTTGATAGATAGCCATCTTAAATTTTTATCATTTATTGTATATTCTATAGATTCCTCTATATGTGCAATGGCATGTTCTACTGATCCATTAAATACATGAGGAAGTTCAATTTTCTTTTTAAGCTTGGCCAATTTTACTGCCTTTTCTGCCACTTCTCTAGAACCTATACCCTTTAATGCAGAAGTCTCTACCACCTCACATCCAAGAGCTGCACCAAGTTTATTTAAATTTATTTCATCTCCATTTTTACGTACTATATCAATCATGTTTACAGCCATAACTACCGGAATACCTAGTTCTATAAGCTGAGTTGTAAGATATAGATTTCTCTCAATATTAGTTCCATCTACTATATTAATAATGACATCTGGTCTTTCATTTGTTAAATAATTACGTGCAACAACTTCTTCCAAAGTATATGGAGACAAAGAATAAACTCCCGGTAAATCCTGAATTATAACATCATCATATCCTTTTAGTTTTCCTTCCTTTTTTTCTACTGTAACTCCAGGCCAATTCCCAACATACTGACTACTCCCAGTTAAATCATTAAACATGGTAGTCTTACCGCAGTTTGGATTACCTGCAAGTGCAATTTTTATACTCATATTTCCCTCCATCCAGTTAGCACAAACTAACCTGCTTTTTAAAAAAATTAGCAGCTTAAACTGCCTTAAATTAATTAACTTCAATCATTTGGGCATCTGCTTTTCTTATTGAAAGCTCATATCCTCTTACATTTAATTCTATAGGATCTCCTAATGGTGCTACCTTTCTTACATAAACTTCTGTTCCTTTTGTAAGTCCCATATCCATGATACGTCTTTTTACTGCTCCTTCTCCGTGAAGCTTTATTATAGTGGCTTTATAACCGACTTTCACATCTTTTAATGTATTCATAATTCTCTCTCCTTTATATCATGATTCTACTAGCCATTGTTCTATCTATTGCTATACGACTATTTTTTACAGATATAATCATATTGCCTCCAATCACAGAAACAATGGTAACCGATTCTCCAACAACAAAACCTAATTCCGATAAGTGCTGACGCACCTCATCCTTACCTGTTATTCTTTTTATAATGTTATTTTCACCTATCCTAGCCATTGTTAAGGGCATTATGACTCCTCCCCTCTTAACAATTAATTTAATTCGCTCTAGTTAGCTTCAACTAACTCATTAATTTAAGTTTACTATCGCTAACTTACTATGTCAAGAGGTTTTCTCATATTTATTGATAATTTGTGTAATCTATGTTAACCTATATAATAAATACTCGGAGGTGAGTAATGTGAAAAGACAAGAATCTTTAGAAGATTATTTAGAGACTATTCTAGTTTTAAATAAATCTGGTGATGTACGTTCTATAGACATTGTAAACAAGATGGGTTTTTCTAAACCTAGTGTCAGTGTTGCTATGAAAAATCTACGAAATAAAGAACTAATAAATATGGATAACAATGGTTTTATAACACTTACGGATGAAGGGAAAAATATTGCAGAAAATATTTATGAAAGACATACCATTATAACAAAGGCTCTTGTAGGTATAGGAGTTTCTGAAGAAATTGCTAGAGAAGATGCCTGTCGCATAGAACATGATATAAGCGAAGAAACCTTTGAAAAACTTAAAGAACATATAAATAAAAGAGGAGCATCTACCTATTAAGGGTGAATGCTCCCTAATTTTGTTATATCTTTTTTAAATTATATATTGAGTAAATTTAATTGCTTATTTGTACTCTACAATTAAATTTACAAACTTTTCAGGAGATGGTAATAGTTGAAACAGTTGTTAGAATTATTTTTTACTTTCGCTAAAATAGGAACATTTACATTTGGAGGGGGATATGCTATGCTTCCTATGCTTCAACAAGAAGTTGTAGACAAGCATCATTGGACTACTAATGATGACATTATGAATTATTTTGCTGTAGCTCAATGCACCCCTGGAATAATAGCTGTTAATACAGCAACTTTTATAGGATTTTATCAGGCTGGTATTGCAGGTGCAGTATTTGCAACCTTTGGAATTGTATTTCCAAGCATAGTAATAATAAGTATAATTGCAGGATTACTTCAAAATTTCGCAACTCTTCCTGTTGTTGTACATGCCTTATCTGGAATTAGAGTTGCGGTATGTGTCTTGGTCCTTAATGCAGTAATAAAATTTTGGAAAAGCGGTGTTAAAGATTCTTTAGGTATCATAATATTTATACTTTCTCTAGGAGTCGCTTATTTTACTAACATCTCCACAGTTTTTATAGTAATCCTATCTGGAGCGTTAGGATTTATGGCTAAGCATATATCCTTTTTAAAGAAAGGAAGTAAATAATCATGAAACTATTCTTTACATTATTTATAGAATTTTTTAAGACAGGTCTATTTGCCATTGGAGGCGGGCTTGCTACTATTCCCTTTCTTCAAGAGATAATTGAAAAATATGGATGGTTTACAACTGAATTTTTGACAGATATGATTGCAGTCTCTGAATCAACTCCTGGTCCCATAGGAGTAAATATGGCCACCTATGTTGGATTCATTACTGGACTAAAAGGCTATGGAATTATCGGAGCAATACTTGGTGCTTTAATAACCACAATAGGGCTTGTACTTCCAAGTTTGATTATAATATGTATAATCGCTCAGTTTCTAAAGAAATTTAAAGAAAGTGAGGTTGTTCAATCTGTATTTTATGGTTTAAGACCAGCAGTAACAGCTCTTATTGCATCAGCAGGATTAGGTATTTTTATGGTTACTTTATTTAGCTTAGATGCATTTAAATCCAGCGGTCAGATTTTAGATCTCTTCAAAATCCCTTATATATTATTATTTTGTATACTATTTTTTATATCAAAGAAATTTAAAAAACTTAGTCCAATCATGCTTATAGTGTTTTCAGCAATAATTGGAGTTATATTTAAACTATAATATCATAAAATTTCATCTTCTAAAGAATCCTCATGAATGCTTCAATAAATCATCCATAAAGGATTCTTTATTCTACTTTCTCATAAAAAACATCCTATTATGTTGATCATACTCAGGAAAATAAATATCTACAAATTCTTCTTCTTTAAAATACTTCTTAAAAAGCTCTCTCCACTGCTCCGTAGTTTGATTCCATAAGAGAAGTCCATCATCCAAAAGATTGTCATCTATAATCTTTACATTCCATTCTTTGATTTTTTCTTCAGTTATGTATGGATTTAATTTTATAAGAATCTTTCCATTTTCTTTAACAATTCTTCTAGCTTGTCTTAATAATTCCTCTCCATCCTCAGGTCTCAAATTATCAATGATATTTGATAGTATGATTCCATCATAACTTTCATAAGCTTTTGTCACAAGCTCTTCAATACTTCCAACTTTAAAATCATAAAATCCACATTTCATAAGCTTTGCTCTTTCTTTGGCAAGCTTTATAGCCTCTGTAGATAAATCCATTCCATGAAGATTTTCTACTCCTCTTAATGCACAATAAAAAAGCATACTGCCATTGCCACATCCAAAATCAAATAATTTCTCTACTCCACTACTTATCCAATTAAGTCCTTTGTCTAAGTTAGGGTTTCCTATAATTTTATTAGTAGGAATTGTTATTTCCAAGTTTTTATATATTTTATCCTCAACTTTAATGTACTTTTCATATCCATTCCCCATAAATTCACCTTCATTTATATATATTGTAAATATCAATCATAAATTTATTGTACCATAATTTAGAATTATATTTTAAATATTCTATATATAAAAAAGTTCATCATAAAGTTAATTTGCTTTATGATGAACTCCATCCATTACTTTAAAAATACATTAAAGAATAAATAATATATTTTTAGAATCCCTTTTTCTTTGCTTCTATGCCACTTTCATTAAGTCCAGGTTCTTCAATTGTAGTATTAAGTTTGTTTTTTGCCCATTGATTTTGAGTTTTATTTCCATTAGCTAAAAAATTTTCTTTGGTGTAGGATTTACGATTTTTAGTATTCATGTGTATTTTCCTCCTTACATTCTCTATAACTATTTCTATTGAACTTTGTGTCCTGTGCTTTCAATACAACTTTTTATTGTTTCTGGAGTAGCAGGATTATTGTATGCAACTTCAACTGTTCCTCTTCCTATATCTACACATACCTTGTTTACTCCATCTATCTTTTCTAAGGCATTTTTGACTTGAGTCTTAACTGAAGAATTAAGCAAACCATTGATTTCATAATGTTCTCTTTCCATATCAAAAATCATCTCCTTATAAAGAATTTACATTACTAGTTTACCTCGATAAACTTTTTTTATAGCATAAAAAAACCCCCACAGGTGGCGAAATAAGTCACCTATGAGGATTATTTTAAGTTATATTTTAATAGCTTGTACTATTTTTATATCTTAATCCGTTACTACTATTTTAGGTATATTACGTTTAATAGCTTTTTCCCCAATAATATCTGCTTTAATAAAGGCTTCATCTATGTTAACACAAAAATTTTCTTCTCCGGTTTTTTCTATAAACCCTGATTTTCTCATAACTTCATATGGCAGCTCTCTAACACCGGAAAATATCAGAGTTATAGATTTTTTCTTACATCTTTTCAGTAATTCCTCTAAAGAATGTAATGCTGTTATATCAATTGATGGCACGTTTCTCATGCTTAATATAACAACCTTTGTGGATGATGTAGCTGATATACTCATAAATTCATCTACTGTAGCAAAAAACATAGGGCCTTCTATTTCAAATACTAATGTATGTTTAGGAATTGATTTTAATCTTAAGGGCTCCGATTGGATCTCATCTTCCCAATCAGGTTTAAGCTCTATAACAGAAGATGTGTTTGACATTTTCTTCATTAAAAGCAATGCTGATAGTACAACCCCAATTTCTACTGCAAATAATAAATCTACTAAAACACCTGAAAGAAATGTAACTATAAGTACAATAAAATCTGACTTTGGTGCATGCTTAGCCATGTAGCGAAACTCATGAATATTACTCATATTATATGCTACCATGATAAGTATAGCTGATAAAGTAGGAATTGGAATATATCCTGCTAGAGGCATTAGTAATAATAAAATAAAAGTTACTACAACACTATGAACAATTCCTGCAATAGGTGTACGACCACCATTTTTAACCCCATTAGAAGCTCTAGCAACCGCTCCTGCTACAGGAACTGCACCAAAAAATCCACAAAATATATTTGCAATACCTTGTGCTACTAATTCTTGATTAGAGTTATGCTTTTCTCCCATTAATCCATCAGTTACAACACAAGCTAATAAAGATACTATTGCTATTAAAAATGCCAAAGTTACTGCTGATGGAATTAAAGCTTGAACTAATTCAAAACTGATTTCTGGCACTTGAAATTTCGGAAAATTCGATGGAATATTTCCATATACGCTTTTAATAGTTGCTACATCTAGATTTGCTGCCATTACTAATGGCGTTGTAATAAGTATCGCCGCTAAGGAATTTGGTATCTTAGTTGTAATTTTAGGAATAATTATAAGTATAGCTATAGAAAGAAGTCCAATAGCTAATGTTGGTATATTTATTGTATCTATAACTTTGAAGTATGCTGCAAACTTATCCATAACCTTTACAGGTATTTCTTCCATGGTTAATCCGAAGAAACCTTTAATCTGTCCCGAAAAAATACCCATAGCAATAGCTGCTGTAAACCCTAAAGTAATAGTCTTTGGAATATACTTTAAAAGTTGTCCAAACTTAAAAAGTCCCATTATAATTAATATAATTCCTGCCATAATACTTGCAATGGCTAGTCCCACAAGTCCAAATTCTTCAATAATGGTAAATACAGTCATTACAGTTGCTGCTGTTGCCCCTCCAATGTTAACTTTACTTCCTCCAAAAAAGGACACAAAGAATCCACCTATTATTGCAGAATATAGTCCTCTTTCAGGACTCATACCCGATGCAATAGCAAGTGCTACAGATAGTGGAAAAGCAATTACTGCAACAATGATTCCAGCTAGAATATCCTTAAAGAGCTGGTCTTTTGTATACTCCCTCATGCATCCCCACAGCTTAGGCCTAAAGTCATTCATTTTTTCTCCTCCATAATTTATATATTAATGAAAATATAAAAGTAAGCATTTTCAATTTTAATCAGATTTTTCATACCACCATATATATTATAATATACCATATAAAATACGTCTACATTAATTATGAACAAATTATGTCTTAACTATATAAATTATAAATCTTTTTTCTAAAGCATTAAAATTTCATAATTTCATATAACAACAAAAAAATCCTCATCTATGTTTTGCTCATAAATGAGGATTTCTCTATAAATTCATTTTTTTAATAAAATCATTAATAAATTTTCGATGGCTTCCAACCATTTCTTCCGGAAGTTCCTTCAATGAAAAAAATCTAAGCTCAAGACCTTCTTCTTTATTTACTATCATTTCACCGTGATACTCGTGAGTATAATATACCATATTAACTAAATAAAACTCATCTTCATTAGGCAGCTTCTTATATAGTTCTTTGCCAGAATAAATATCAAGAAGTTGTAAGTTATTAATATATAGACCTGTTTCCTCATAGACTTCTCTTATTCCAGTCTCTTCTAGACTTTCTCCCATCTCCATTATTCCTCCTGGAAGACCCCAAATCTTATCTGGATATGTTCTTTTTTGAAGCAATACTTTATTTGTTTGATCTAAAATCAAAACTGAAGTTCCGTTCAAAATCACCGGCCTGTGTCCCATATATTTTCTTATATACTTTATATAATCCATATCTCTTACCTTTCACTATTTATCTTCATTTTCCTTTTTTAAAATATCCAATGTATGTGCACTCGCTCCAAGTAAATCTGACCTTTCACAAGTCGACAAATGATAATCAATAAAAAGCTTAAATGTTTCTTCATCCATATTATGAAGAATAGGACGCATATAGTTAGCTGGACCATCTGCAGCAATTAGCTTTATTCTTTTCACTGATGCAGCTTCATTTACTCTATTGATATCTTCAATCCTTACATAATCATATAAATCTTCTGGTTCTGATACAACATGAAAATCATCACTAACTTTACCTTTTTCAATAGATTCTTTGATATTATTTTCTTTGAAGCCATATGTTAATATGCTATATTCATTCATGCAATATGCTACTAATATAACTCCTCCAACCTTTGTCACTCTTTTAGCCTCTTTAAGAGCTTTTACCTTATCCTCAAAAGTATATAAGTGATACATAGGTCCAAATACTAAAGTCATATCAAAAGTATCGTCCTCAAATCTTGACAAATCTAATGCTGTACCTTGATAGGCCTTTACGGTGCTTCCCTTTGATTTTAAAACACCTAAATTATGCTTTACAAGCTCAACAGCTGTTACATCATACCCTTCATTAGCTAACTCTACGGAATATCTTCCTGTCCCTGCTCCTACATCTAGGATTTTTGCCTTTTTATTGCCATTCAAATATTCATGAATATACTTCATAGAAGTTATATATTCAACTTTTCCGTGTCTTCTGGTTAATCTTTTATCTTCACAAAATTTATTATAGTATTTTTCTAATTCCATTGTCATATCTTTATGTTTCCCACCCTTTAAATTATGCTCTTTCTAAAACTATTATATCATGAGTTAAAATTTCTTTGATATAATCTGTGTAAAAGGCATTAAGACTTTCATCTTAATGCCCTCATAATATTCTAATCATCAATGGTTGTTTTTATAGCTTCTTCCCCAATTCGCAAAAATACCTCTTTAAATAATTCTTCCGCTTTTTTATAATGCTCTTCATTTAATCGAAAACATTCTTCCAAGTCATTTTCTGAAAAGGCCTCTGCCATTTTTTCATGAATTTCAATGCTATGTTCTTGCATTTTAAAAACTTCTTTTTCATAATAACCTCTTAATAATACTTCATGCAGTACATTAAACTTCTTATATAGTTTCTTCAAACGAGAATTTTTTGAAAAAACAATAAACACCTTATGAAATTCATAATCATATTCAAAGTATTTTTCCGTTCCTATGCTTTTTTTCTGCAAAGAAATATATTCTTTCAATATATCTGCAACTTCTTTATGATCGGATTTTTGAAATGCCAATTTTATTCCTGTATTAGTTATTCCTAATAATATCTCATTAACTTCCACATAAAAATCAACATCAAAATTAACCACCAAGGCTCCAGTATTATCAATGCTTTGAATTAAACCATCTGCATAAAGCCTATTAATGGCATCACGAATGGGAGAAGAGCTTACTTGGAATCTTTCTTGTAAATTTCTATTAACAATTTTTGATCCAAATAGAATCTTTTTGGTGATAATCTCCATTTTCAATTCGTCATATATTTGATCGCTTAGTGATTTTTTTATAATTGCCATTTCTTACTATACCTCTCATATCTACTTCTTCCAAAATCTTTTCAGAACATTATAATTATACTATAAGAATCCTTTCTAATCAAAATCACAAAAACAGAAACCTTAGCATCAAAGGTTTCTTTTTGTTAATTAATTTTGGCACCAAATTATAGATTTTTAAAATATTATACTATTCATCAATATCAAATTTTGCTGTAAAGAAACGTAATTGTTTTGGTTCATATACAAATTTTAATGGTTTAATATCTTCTTTGTGTTGGAATAATTTGATACATGCATCTGCAACAACATCCATATGACGATAAGTATATACTCTCCTAGGTATTGTCAATCTAACAGTCTCCAATTTTGGTTTGTGATTTTCTCCAGTTTTTGCATCTCTTCCTGCTGATACAATTCCCCTCTCCATTGAACGAACTCCCGCTTCAACATATAAAGCTGCTGCCAATGCTTGTGCTGGGAATTGATCTTGAGTTAAATGTGGACAAAATCTTCTAGCATCTAAAAATACAGCATGTCCTCCCACTGGCTCGATAATTGGAATTCCAGCTTCCAATAATTTATCTCCCAAATAACGAACTTGTTTAATTCTGTGTTCTATATATTCAAATTGCATAGCTTCTCTAAATCCTATAGCAATTGCTTGCATGTCACGACCTGCCATACCACCATAAGATGGCATTCCTTCAAAAACAACAACTATTTCCTTTGCTTTGCCAAACAATTCATCATCATTGATTGCCAAGAATCCACCAATATTTACGATGCCGTCTTTTTTCCCTGAGCAGGTTGCTCCATCAGAATAACTAAACATTTCATGACAAATTTCTTTTATAGTTTTATCTTTATATTCTTCTTCTTGTTCTTTAATAAAATAAGCATTTTCTACACAACGAGTAGCATCATAAAATACTTTGACACCATATTTATTTGCAACTTCTCTTACTTCCTTCATATTTTTCATAGAAACAGGTTGTCCACCTGCTAAATTTACTGTTACTGCCAAACAGATATATGCAATATTTTCTGCTCCTTTTTCTATGATAACTTTTTCTAGTTTTTCTACATCAATATCACCTTTAAAAGGAATATTTTTAGTAGCATCATGCGCTTCTTCTCTAATAACATCTATAAAAATACCGCCATTTCTTTCTTGATGATAACGAGTAGTTGTAAAATACATATTACCTAATACATATTGTCCTGGTTTTATAGCAATTGTAGAAAGAATATTTTCTGCTCCACGTCCTTGATGAGTTGGTACAACATGATTAAACCCAAACAATTCCTTTATAGTTGATTCTAAAAAAAGCCAATTTTTAGAGCCAGCATAGGCTTCATCGCCCATCATTATTCCTGCCCATTGTGCATCCGACATTGCATTAGTTCCACTATCTGTCAATAAATCTATATAGCAATCTTCCGACTTTAAATTAAATGTATTGTATCCAGCTTCTTTTATCGCCCTAATCCTTTCTTCCTTTGAAATCATTTTTACTGGTTCAACACTCTTAATTTTGAATGGTTCTGCAGGGTATCTTGATAAATCCATATCCATTTTCTTTCCTCCCTCATACTATAAAAATAAATCAAATAGCACTTAATGCATCATGCATCATGCATTTATAAATCCATATTAATCCATTTTATACGTTTCGTCAATAAATGAATCATATTCTTAGAGAATAATTTTCATACAAAAACATCTCTATTTTAACAAATTTATACAAGTAATTTTTCTACAAATCAAAAAAAGCATTAAGATTTTTCATCTTAATGCCTCTAATTTTATTAAAAATCGTTTTGGTTATGAATCTCGTAAACCATCAATTTTCTTATTTAAAAATTGATATAAGAACATTATTCCAACTAGTATTAATATAAAATCATATATTAATAAACCATAAGCTTTTGTGTTATAATTTCTTGTTAAATTGAACAGTTTAATTACATTAAAATCAATTAAATTATTAAAATGACATGCATCAAATAAAATACCCGTAACTATTACATAAAATATAGGTAATATATATGATATAGATTTCTTTTTAGTAAATGTTACAACTCCCAAAATGAATACTGAAAAGGCAGCTGCAGACAGAGACACAGCTAAACATATTAGAATAATATATGTGATTTTTGAAACATCATATCCCCCTGTAAAAATACCTTTTGCAATATCTGATATGCCTACATCATTTATTCCAAATTTCATAATAAGATATAAAATCCAACCACCTTGACTAATTGCAAAAATACTAAATGTTGTTATAGCATTCACTATGCCTTTAGTAATTAAATAATTTTTTATATTTATAACTTCTGACACTTTATTTAAAAATCCCGATTCCTCATCCTTAATTATTGATGTTGAATAATTTAAACCAGCTAATACTGGTCCCCAAAAACCAATATATGAAAATCCACAAATTCTTATAAACAAATCTACTCCATCTAGACCTGGATATGGAAAAGCTATTTCTTTTAAATAAGATATCATCAATAGCATTGAAATTATTAAAATTGCAATTATTGTTTTCCATGAAAATAACGTCTTTTTTAGTTCTAATTTTAAATAAGTTTTCACATCTATCCCTCCTCCATTAATCTCTATCTACAACAGCTCCAATTGTAGCAGCTTTAATATATCTCTCATCCTTCAAAGCTTTTAATGTATTCACATCTCCACTAACAACTACTCCTATTATCTTTAAATCCTCGATATTAATCTCACCTTTGCCATTACTCAAAGTATCAAAGAGTTTTTCATAAGTTTCACTATAATTTTTTTTCTTACCATCCATTATAGCTTTTATAAATTTATTTTCAGGATTAATAATTGCATGTCCTTGTTTATCTAAAACTTTTATACCATATACATCATATTCATCAAAAATTACTTTACTCTCAGTTTTCGTATCATTTTCGTTTAAGGTATTTATCCAGTACCAATTTAATATAACATCTTTAGGTAACATTTTTTGTATTTGATTCATAGTATATTCTTTATCAAAAGACAGTGACATCTCTATGAGTTTAGAATCATCTATACTATCAATGTTTCCTAATTCATTTATATAATTTTTGTATTCCATTGATGGATGATAAAATTTCATAACTCTCTTGCCAATCTTATTATATTTTCTTTTTTGCTGGATATCTTCTAACGATTTCCCATTGCTATTCCATAAGTAGTCTCCCCTATTACCATAATTATTGTTAATTAAAGGCACGTAAGTATACTTTTCTTTATAATCACCATCAACTATAGGTTTATTTCCTACAAATCTATATCTAACATAATCCATCTCTCCAGTCATGACTCCATCATAGTTTTTTATATTTCCTACATAAGCATTTGGCATAGCTATATTAAACCAGTTTTCTAATTTTTTTCTTCTTTCTCACTAATATTAGTTAAAAAGGTGGAATTTAATATTAATGCTATAGCATTTAAAATTATAAATACCATTAAGCTTATTATTACATTTCTGATTATTGATAAAGATCTGGCTTTTTTAATAGGATTACCAAAAGTAGTCTTTTCTTTTGTCTCGAATAATTCTTTTAATTTCTCGTCATCACTTTTCATATTTCTCCTCCCAAACTTTTTTAAATTGTTCCCTAGCTCTGAAAAGATAGGTTCTAACTGTATTCTCCTTAATATCCAATAATTCTGATATCTCTTTATAAGACAAACAAAAATCATATTTAAATATCAATAAATTCTTTACTCATTGTAGCCTCCCTCCATAAAGCAAAAGTTAATTGTTTTAATATTGAAGTACTTCTGTTACTATGACGTTTTAACTCCAAATATGTATACATTAATTTTACACTAAATAAAAAATCTACCAAACAACCTTTATTGAATGGTAGATTTAAATAGCTTATGATAAAATTCTCTACAAGCTAAAATTTACGTATGAGCTTTACACCTCTAACATATGAATATGGTTATGAAAATCCAAATTATCATGATTATGTGTATGATTTTCTGATTCATCTTCATGAGTATGAATGTGGCAGTGTCTATGAACATGTTCATGAATGTGTATAAAATTACCATGACTATGCTCATGAGTATGAATATGCTCATGTTCATGATTATGCTGTAAACCAATGCTGTCTTTAACCATAATAACTGTACTAACAATCATAATTACTAACGCTATATAAAACTGTATTGTAGGTCTTTCTCCAAGCAATATCATACTAAAAACAACTCCTAAGAAAGGAGCAACTGAATAATAGGCACTTGTCTTTGCAGCTCCTAACTCCTTTTGAGCCATAATATAAAAATTAATACTAAGTCCATATGCAACAAATCCTAATATAAAAACTGATATTATCCAATTAAATTCAGGAATATTTTCTCTAAGTATCAATGCTACGATAAAACTTCCTAATCCAGAAAAACAACCTTTTATAATTACAATTTCTTCTGAACTCTTATTGCTAATCATTTTCGTACAATTATTCTCAAGTCCCCAACATATACAAGCTCCAAGAATGAATAAAGAACCTTCATTAAATATAAATGCTCCATTTCCATCAAAACTAAGTATTGTACTTGCTATTGTCACAAGTCCGATAGCAACCCACAATTTTTTAGAAACTACTTCTTTGAAAATAACCAAAGCAATCAATGAAGTTACTACTATTTCAAAGTTATTTAGTAATGATACATTTGCAGATGTTGTTTTACCAATACCAAACATTAAAAGTATTGGCGCAATGATATCTAATATCACCATTGCAACTGTATATGGTAATTCCTTTCTAGTTAACAGCTCTTTCTTCTTTTCTTTTATCATTAAATTATTTATAAAACCATATATCATCATTCCGATACCTGCGCCCAAATAAAGAAATGCTGCTATCATTGTAGCATCTACATGTCTTAATAATAACTTTGATAAAGGTATATTTATGGCATATAATAATGCCGCTAGTATTGCAAATGCTGTTGCAACATTCTTTTTCTTCATATACTCACTCCATTTCTAACTCATCAAAATATTCTAATCTATCTTACTTATTAAGTTAATTATAGTATCTTTTTCAATATCACACTATTCAATTTTAAAAAAATATTTTTATTAATCATCTTTTGTGTCATTTTCTATGACTTCACTTAACTTGAACTCAAAGGGATTTTTCCTCACGCAATCATCTTGTATGGCTATATAGAATGACGCTTTTAACAAGCGTCTATAGTTGTTAATGGTATTACAGGAAAAACCTTTCTCTTTCATGCGTAACGCCCATTCCTTAGCCTCATAGGGTTTGATATTGTCAATGCTCCTATCACCTAACTTGTTCTCTTTTAATAACAGCATGAGTTGTTTCCTTTGGCGTTGGGTCTGTGGGTGCCAACCTCCAAGCATACACATATTCTGTGCTTCCAAATGCATCCATATATTTGTATAAGTATTTTCTGTCTGTTCGTTGGCTCTCTCCAGTATGCAGGATAAGTCCTCTTGTAAGAAGATACAGCAAACAAAAATCCCGATCAAGATTTCAAGCACCACCAATGGTGGCAAAACTCTCGGCAGGGCTTTTTCTTTTCTGTAATGGGTAATCAAGAGAAAGAAATAGAAATATATCAAAATATTTTGATATGATATATTGACAAATTCATTTGTTAGATTTATGATATATATATCAAAATATTTTGATGTGAGGAGCGATGATAATGACTGATTTTTCAAAAGACTCTAAAATTTTTAAGGCTCTTTGTGATACAAAAAGGCTAACTATTTTAGATTACTTGAAAAGTGGCGAAAAATGTGCGTGTGTTCTAATTGAAAATATGAACATAGGACAATCGGCTTTATCTTATCACATGAAGATACTTTGCGACTCTGGTATTGTTACCGCAAGACAAGACGGTAAATGGACGCATTACAGTCTTAGCAAAAGCGGAAGTGAATATGCGTCAAAAAGATTGTTAGAATTAACAACACCAAATATCGAAAATCAATCAAGTTGTTGCAAATAAAGGTCATCGAAAGGTGGCTTTTATAAAACTTTTTCATATCAAAAAAAGTTGATATGTTGTATAAAGGAGGGGTTTTTGGGAAATGTTCAATTCAATATGGTTATTTTTTCAAGACCAAATATTAGGCATGAAATGGTTGAATAGTTTAATTGGTAATGGACTATCACTACTAGGGTTTGACATTAACGGTCGTTTAGGTGGAAGTGTTCAATTCTTTCTATACGATGTAATCAAAATCACAATTTTATTGTGTTTACTGATTTTCTTTATTTCGTATATTCAAAGTTATTTCCCACCAGAACGAAGTAAGAAAATTTTAGGACGTTTTCATGGTATCGGAGCAAATATCATATCTGCATTGTTGGGAACAGTTACGCCATTTTGCTCATGTTCTTCTATCCCTTTATTTATAGGGTTTACAAGTGCAGGATTACCACTTGGAGTAACTTTTTCTTTTTTGATTTCTTCCCCTATGGTTGATTTAGGAAGTCTTGTATTGCTAATGAGTATTTTCGGTGCTAAAGTTGCTTTTACTTATGTAATTGTAGGTCTGATAATCGCTGTTATTGGTGGTACTTTAATTGAAAAACTACACATGGAAAAATATGTGGAAGATTTCGTCAAAAATGCAAGTAACGTTGATATTAGTTCTCCTACCTTAACTAAAAAGGATAGGCTTCAATATGCGAAAGAGCAGGTTATGGGAACATTCAAAAAAGTATTTCCATACATTATGATCGGTGTAGGTATCGGAGCAATTATCCATAACTGGATACCTGAAACATGGATTGAAAGTATTTTAGGAAGCAGCAATCCGTTCGGTGTTATTTTAGCCACACTTGTCGGAGTTCCTATGTACGCTGATATTTTCGGAACAATTCCAGTTGCAGAGGCTTTGCTTGCAAAGGGGGCACAATTAGGTACAATCTTATCATTTATGATGGCAGTAACAACATTGAGTTTACCGTCTTTAATCATGCTAAAAAAGGCCGTAAAGACAAAACTATTAACTTTATTTATTGCTATTTGTACATTTGGCATTATCCTTGTAGGTTATCTCTTTAATATTTTTAGTACACTATTTATTTAAAAGGAGCGAATAAGAAATGAAATTATTTGGAAAGAAAAAAGAAACAAAATCATGTTGCTGTAGTGGAAATTGCACATCTGAAACTATGCAAAATGCAGAAAGTAAGAAACAAGAGCAAGGCATTAAAATACTTGGTTCGGGTTGTGCAAAATGTATGGAATTAGAAAAATCAACTAGAACAGCATTATCTGAACTTCAGTTAAACTATGAGATTGAACACATTAAAGACTTTGCAGAAATTGCCAGCTATGGAGTAATGTCTACACCAGCATTAGTTGTTGACGGCGAAGTTATATCGTATGGAAAAGTATTGACAGTAGAAGAAGTTAAAGCACTATTGACTAAAAAATAAAAATATCATAAAGACCATGAAAATAGGTGTAAATATTCTTGTTATAAACCGTTTTAAGCATACCATTACACAGAAAAATATGGCTTTTATCAACATCTGAATATAAGAAAATTTTAAAGGCTCGTGCATACTATATGTTTTGTGCGGGCTTTTTTCTTGCTCTCTTTTTTACATTACCTAAAGGTATATGCGGTATTTCCGTTTATATATTTCAGTATTTGCGGAAAGGGGAGGATTAACCCAATGAGAAAAAAGTATTTTTCTATACTTCAAAATGCTTGAAAGTGTAGTGTTTGTGCATATAATCGTAAATTAGATATAAAACTTGTTAATAAATACTCATATATTTGTAAATAAATCATATTTATTAATATACTAAATTTGTAGGTGGGTGTAAGAATGATATCGTTAGACAATTTATCATCAGAAGACTTAGTTATATTAACAAATATGTTAGCACTTTCTTTTTCAAAGGATAGAACTCCTGATGAAATAAATGTACTAGGTAATTTCATTGTTGGTGTAGGTTGTATAATGCTTACAATTGCATCTCAAGAACAGAGAATGTGCATCGATTTGTGTAAATTAGATATTAAATCTTTTATATAACTGGA